>Ga0123342_1003698_pt1 | contig 24265 bp, 9 predicted proteins | sample Turbeawhitnodule_FD_89960 | JGI IMG/M metagenome (GOLD analysis project Ga0123342, IMG submission 89960) | Root nodule microbial communities of legume samples collected from Mexico - Turtle bean Mexico white nodule | ecosystem: Host-associated > Plants > Roots > Nodule | place: Mexico: Nepantla... | reverse complement strand
AGAAAACCAACTTATAACAGATTTTTGAAAAACAGTTAAAGCTGTTATAAAATGAACAGATTGAAAATAAAATGAACAGATTTATTTTCAAAAAACAGTTAGAGAATTTGTTAAGTGAGGAGATTTAGTCAACCATTCTGGTGCAGAGATAAAACTGAAAAACGTTTAAGCTGGACATGGCACCAAAGACACAAAAGAATCTATTCATTTACAGATGAACAAATTTATTTTTTCAAAACGAGAACAGAAAAAGCTTAACTCTTTAAAACACAGTCGTTTTGAAAGATAGAAGACTTAGTCAAAATACTTGATGCACAAAATCCAATTTTCACAAGACTTAGCCAAGGCATCAGTTTAAAAATGAATCTGTTTATTTAGAAAAGAACAGATTTATTTTTATGCAGTAAACGTTTTTTTGTAAAACATGTGAAAAACAATTTAAGAAACCTTATGCTTGTTCTTATCACATGGCCAGTGGTTAGGAGGTGAGTTACTCAGCAAAAAGCCCACTCTTAAACAACCTCTAAACACTACCTAAGACACACTTAAAGCAAAGCTAAATATACATGAATTGTACATAAAAGTCTTCATCAAACACAATCTTGAAGGGGCAGCAACCATCTTCAACAATAATTACCTAATTTCAACCTCTTTTAACATTGGTTCGTACAACGGTGGTAATTCATTGTTTTACATAATAGTCACACTCATGATCATACCTTATATAGTTTGTTTATTACACTAAGTTGAATACCGTTAACCTAATTAAGATATTTAATTCTCAAATGAAAAGCAAGCAATTGCTTGATATGCACTTTTTTTTTATCTGAAGACTCTGTATCACTACAACAAAAAAACACTTTAAGAAATGCAATAAACTATGGCCTAAAGCATAAAAACTATGACCTAAAGTTTAGGCAAATCATTTTTTAGTCATGGCCTAGGTGTCCACGATTTTTAGCAAACCCACAGTTTTAAAATCATGGCATAAAATCTTGACAACAACCGTTTTAAAACGTTGCTTAAAGTGTTGACAAAAACTATAATTCATTCTTTTAATTTTACATGGATTGCTCATAATTTTTTCAATATATAATAAATAAATTTTGTTATTTGTTTAGTTTAAACCCGAACATTACACAACTAAGTGATGGGAAAAACGCACGCGGAAGCAACACACATAATCACGAATCAACTGTAGAAAAATAAACGGCACAAGATTTAACGTGGTTCGGTCGTCAACTGCTACCTACATCCACACAGACAACTATTATGTTTTATTTCTTTCCTGTTGCGTACAAAATTACAAGCATAATGATCTCTTTAAATAGAGATAATAAAGGGGACACAATGATTAAGCCTACTCACTAAAAATGGTGTCTAGTAAGCCCAACCCAATTGATCCTGGCTTCATACCCAACACTAAGGTTGCATACACATAATTTTATTTAAGGAAAATACTTTTTTTAAGCAAACAAACAAAATCAAGTTCGTTTCGTACATTTCCTTTCATACATTTAGGTTAAAACCTTCTTAAAACACTATTCTCTTGAATCACAGTCACAACCTCTTTACACTCTTCAACTCTTCAATCACAAACGCTGAAAGACCCATCCTAAATCATGGAAGTTTCCTACATCAAACCCTAAATCATCTACAATTATAAGTCACAGTCTCTTTACACTCTTCAATCACAGACGCTGAAAGATCCATCCTAAATCATGTAAGTTTCCTACATCAAACCCTAAATCATCTACAATTATAGGTGTAACTATCTAAGACATGCAATAATCACAAGCCAAATCCTTTTATTTACTTCCTCAAGAAGGGATTTATAGAGAAAAATAACATTCTGTAATAGAGTAATCAAACAAAGTAAGGAATTACAGTATAGGAAGACCAGCTAAGTCTTTTGATGATTATGATTGCACTGTTTCATGAAAAATACTTTATACAACATAAATATTGATCAAATGAATTTAATTGAATCCATAAGTCACATATTTCATATATTTTAATGGTGTTCAAATTACATACTGTTAATGGCCTTTTCTTTTATTGTTGGCCTTGGCCCATTTTGTACACTAATTTTGTAGGTTAATTATATTTCTAGGCCCTTCTTTTCCTATGTACTGTAGCTTTTACTAAATAATAATAAGCTTTTACGTTTTCTTTACTTGGTTCTCGATCTTTCTCCTTGACTCTATCTCTCTTTCTGTTCTTCGCATTCACTGCGCACAAGGTTTGCCACTAGCCATCTTGCACACACACTGTTCTGTACCTCTATTTTCCTACTCTTCACCTTCAATATGGTATTAGAGCTCTTCATAGAGCTCTGCTGCGCTACTCTATCAATGGCTGACGAGGAGGTTACGTCGCTCATCCAATCAGAACAATCGACGAACAATTTCTTGTATTTGCACCCAAGTGAAAACCCCGCAACCTCTCTGGTCTCGCCAGTTCTTGACTCCACCAACCACCATTCGGAGCCATTCGATTATTACCGCCCTAAGCGCCAAGAACAAGGTTGAGTTCATCCTCAGTGATCACCCTCGTCCTTCGAAAGATGACCCAAATTTTTCTGCGTGGTCACAATGCAATAACATGGTGGTTTCCTGGTTCATTCTGTTTCACTCCAATTAAGCAGAGTATAATCTGGATGGATGTTGCTGTTGAAATTTGGAACGATTTGAAAACTCGTTATTCTCAGGGTGACTTATCCTGTATTTCTGATTTACAATTAGAAGTTGCCTCTTTAAGTCAAGGCGATCTTTCTGTCACTGACTACTTTACCAAATTGCGTATTATTTGGGATGAGTTAGAAAATTTTTGCTCTAACCCTCTATGCACCTGTTCTGTTAAGTGTTTGTGTTCTGTTCAAACTATGATAAACCAAAGAAAATGTGAAGATTGTGCTATGCAATTCCTTAGGGGTTTGAATGATCAATACAGTAACATTCGTTCATATGTTTTGCTCTTGGATCCTATACCTCCCATTCCAAATTTTTTTTCTCTAGTTGTCCAACAAGAACGTCAATTGTATGTTGTTCTGCCTATGCATAGTACTAATGCTAGTCGTACTGCTTCATCCAATCCTTTGTTGTGTGGTTTTTGTGGTAAACTGGGCCATAATGAGACTGTTTGCTTTAGGAAAGTCGGGTTTCCTACGACAGACACTAGAAACAATAGAAACCAATATGGTAGAAAAGTCTGCACCTACTGCAATAAAACTGGCCACACCATTGACACATGCTACAAGAAACATGGTTTCCCCCTGGATATAAAACCCAAAATTTTCAACCTACACAAATTCATAATCTGATTACTACTGATGATCTTTCTATTGATGATACTTCTAAAGAACAGGATATTAAGGATTTCCGTCTTACTTCTCAACAATGTCAATTCTTGAGTGATCTCCTGCATTAGAATATCACTACTGCCACTTCTGCTCAGGCGCAAATTAACCAGGTTGGCACTTTCTCGATTGATACTAACAACAACAACCACCAGTCTCCAACGGGTAATTTCTCTTCTTTCACACCTACCATTTATAATTCATGGATAATTGATTATGGTGCCACTGATCATGTTTGCGCCAATCTTTCTGCTTTTACACACTACACAAAAATTACTCATGTTCTAATTAATCTCCCTAATGGTCAAAATGTTTTTGCACACTATTCTAGATTAGTGAAATTTTATGATAATTTTTATCTTCTCGATGTGCTATATGTTTCACAATTTAAATTGAACCTTATTTCAGCATGTAAATTGTCTTTACAACTTAAATGCACCTTAACCTTTAATTCTACTCACTGCATAATACAGGACAATCGATCACACGAGAAGATTGGTATAGTTAAGGCTATTGATGGACTATGCCTTTTTAATGCTTTTTCTGTACCATCGCACAGCACACCATAGATTAACATTCCTTCTATTAACTGTAATATTAAGGATAAACATTTGTGGCACACACACTGTTCTTTACCTCTGTTTTCCTGCTCTGCACCTTCAATACATACTAAAAAATGTTATCTTGAAGAATGTAAGGATCAAGTCATCAAATTTAAAACTACAAGTTACATCATCTCAATTCTAAAATTGTTTCCTTTGTACATGAAATATATAAATTCATTCTTCTGCAATGTGACAGGATAACTTGAAATATGATCAAAGAAAGATAAAGTGAATGTGACAGAAAACAAGTCATTGAACACTTCACAAGGAGTTCAACAACTTTAGGCGACCACAATTAGTTGAACGAAAATCAAAGAGGCACCAAGTAGTGATTATAACACAAGAGTTCACTAGTGTTAGGCAAGTGTTAGATGAGGATATTTTTGTGATCGTGAGAGGGAGTGAGGGTTTTGTGCGAGAACTTTTTTTCTCAAATAACACTATTTTCACTTTTATTTCCCCATCCAGCACCTTTTTGTTTTTATTTCTCTATCTAGCACTGTTTCTAACTTTTTTTTTCCTCAAATAACACTATTTTCACTTTTAAATATTTATAAAATTGTAGTGAATTTAAATATTTATAAAATTGAAATAGAAGAAAATTTGAAACTTGAAAATTAAAAATTAAATATATAATGGTAGACGTTCATTCAAACCATTTAGTTTGACGCTTCTATCAGACTATCTAGTCAGACTATCTACTCTTAGAAATATTAAATCGTCTAAAACACAAGATTAGCATAAATAATGATTAAAGTCAAACTAAACCCAAATAGATAAATCTCAATTAAAACATTGAATTTAGTCCAAAAATTTATAATTAAAACTTTAAAGTATGAATTAAATTATTTTCATCAGTTATCCTTCCACCTAGCTCCTTTGATCAACAATTATAAAACCAAAACCCATGTAATAGAGGTAAAGTATCCAAAAACTTCAATTCAAGGGTTACAATCAAATAATAATTAATAATAGAAGGGTGGTAATGAAAGCCAAATTAAGCATGGAAAAGAAAAGGCATTATGACCAAGGGTCATAAAAGTTGCATATACATTCTCGTAGATAGTGTAGGGACAAGTACATAGTCCAAAACATGCATTTTGTTAAATGCATCTGCTTCACCCTTGTCCTCTGTTACAGAAGCGAAGTTAATATATAAATAAATGCATGCAATTGGATTCATTGATCTGTTTTGTGTCATATTCATTGGGTCCATTTTTCATGGACCTCATCAAGTCAGGGACATTGAATCACACAAGTCTCCATCATAACAATTTCGTCCTACCTCATTCCAAATTCTGGTAAAAGAGAAGAAAAACAAAGACCAACAATAAAGAAATGATGATAATTTTTGCAGTAAGTAGACACGAATATGTGGTGACATTCTTCTTGGGACACTTTCTAAAAACCAAAAGGGGTAGGAGATTTTGGAGTTGGGCAAGCTGGATTCTCTGTAATTAATGTTGTATCTTTCTGTAACGTGTTGATAATTCTTTGCTTGTTTAATGAGAGTATAAAATGAAAGAAAATGTATTTAATGCTTATGAAGTGTAATATTTAATTTTTTTTAATTGATAAACATTAGGTTATTGCTAAAATAACAAAAATAATCTATTTTTTAAATTAATTGCACTTTTAATTCTCTTAGTTTGAATTGTGTAAAATTTTACTTTAACTTACATAGATTTATAGTTCATGAAAACTGAATAATTCTAATTTTGGTTCCTATTAAAAAAATTCTTTACTTTTTATTTGTCTAAAATTGAAAACAAAATATTTTTTGTTTATAATATTATGCGTTGAGCTAAAAGGTGAAATTGTGATCTCGAGTGACACTTCGTGTATCTGATATAACATGTGACATTTCTGAATTTTTTTATGATATTCTTTAAGTAAGTTTTAATTTACTTATTTTAATATCAATTAGAGAAAAATAATAATTTAATTTTTTTATTAGATGAAAAGGACTAGAACTAAAACTATTTTTTAAAGGGTTGATCTGAAACAGCACATAAAAATTCAAATATATAAAAAAAAAATTGCAAATACTGAGAGCACTTGTTAAGAACTCATTTTGTAAACCACATTTAGGTAATTCTGAAGACAAGGAAGTCACTTTTATTCTTAAAGAAGTCATATCCAATAAAAAAAACTATAAATTATATCCCATCATACGAAAACATGTCCATTATCCTATTATCAAGGCTAGCGATGGCAACTAGCGAGATGGACTTGGTATTACTATCTCATTCTCATTTTTAAGTAAGAATTTTATTTTATTTTATTCTATATCGAATATACCCATATTTAGGATTTTGCCTTCTCTTTTATTGTTCTAAATATCAATTAAATATTTAAATAAAAATAAAATTCACAACAAAGTAAATATAATATTATCAGGAATTTAATGTTAAAAGGATACACAATTTATTTTCTTTAGTATTTACAAAAATGGATTAGAAGAGTTCCAAAGTGGAAAAGAGATTATTTCTCTGTGGACTGAGCACTATCGTGTTAATTGATCACAAAAAGAGAAGGAAAGTTCACTTGCAAAAGATTTTCTGACACTCAAATCAGTAAGAATATAATATATTTGTGGGTATAACAGATACGTGAGTATGAAGAGTTGAGTCTGTCTTAAGAGTTATCTTCTACTTATAAGTCTTCTTGAATTCAGACCATTAAGAAGACATTAAACCGTAACTATGAGATATAAATGAATTTTATAATAGTAACTTATAATCAAGTTAAGGTCCAATTTTTGTGTCTTAAATATTATAATAAATTACTAGTTATTAGTCTAAACATATATGACTGTAATTTGGAGTATGTACAAGTGTTATTAAATATAAGGAAATAAGTTATCATTGTGTAAATATTAAATTAGAATACGACAAAACAACTAGGTAAAGGCCAAATAATCATTAAAAAGAGTAAAAATGATGAAATGTGTTAATATGATGTTTACACGATTGAATACTTGAAATTGAGAGTCAAACATTCTCATGTGAAAAATATAAACAATATATAAAAATATTATAAAGGACTAGAAATAACTAAATTTGTGTGCTCTAGAAACTATTTGATTCAATGAAATTGAAGTTTGTGTTTCTTAAAAAGCAATACACCATTTGAACGCAACCACACAAAGAAAAAAATGTGTAATCAAGGTTGCAATAAAAAGGAAAGCACCTTGAAATTTGGAGTAAACTTTGTGAATTTTGAACAATTAGAACACTTGAGAAAGAACAAAAAGAATTGTGTAGCGAAAGAAAAAAAAAAGGTTATGTAACTAAGAACTAAAGAGAATATTGAATATAAGTTTTTTAGGTTACATAATAAACTATGAGTATTTTAGTAATTTAAAACAAGGACGAGAGGACGGTATTGGGACATGTATGGGGACTAGGAAAGGATGGATATGTATGTACCCATCCTCGTACTCATATCCAATTTAAAAAATAGGGTATTACCTATACTTGGTCAATGCAAGTATTTCCCGTAAAAAATAGAATAGGTTTTGACAATATTTTTGGGGACAAGTTTATTTGCCATCTTTAAACAAGGCCATAAATTGACTAATTTATCGTTACAATTGTTTTCCTAACTAAAATTACATGAACAAAAATATCATTAAAGAGCATAGAGATAAATGTCTCCTCCAACTTGTTTGATGACATTAAGACATAAAACTTTCATCGCAGAAGGCCAAAAGCACAATCTATGAGTTACACTAAGTCATAAAGTTCTAAAACAAATTTTGTACATATATTCCAAGGAAATAGTAATAGTTAAAATCTATGCAAAAATAATTGAATAAAAAACAATATAAGTAGAAAAGCATAAAAGGAAATTTCCTTCAATATAATGAAAAAGACCACCATAAAAAGAGTACTCAAGCTTGCTATGATAGACACCATATTTGGCACAATTAGCTAAAGGAAAATTAACTTTAATAATCTTCTTAAGAGTAAGTAATTAACAAATGAGAATAAAAATAATTGAGAACTCAAAGGTCATCATAACATACCTGATGTAATCCAAGGTGTGCCTTGGGTGAAATGAGACGAAGATGCAACGGAAAGAGAGTGAATTGCACCATGAATAGAGGAGTTTTGATGAAGATATGAAGTGAATTAGGTACTTGAAGTAGAAAGAGGTTGAGACAACTTTCTAGGGTTCACTAGACCTTTTAGGCTTTCTAGCATAGGGAGATTTGGGAGAGAACGTGATGGCAGAGCCTTTAGCAAATGACCAACAACTAGGGCAATGGCTAGAAGAATACAAGAGTGTAACTTAGCTACCCCAAACTGACACATACTCTTGTATATGTTTCAAGAGCCATGACCTAGTTGTAAAAATTATAATAGAATTTTATTTTTACTACAAAATAATTAGGTTAAGTAGTGTAGACTTGGGACTTGTATTTTGTCTGGAGTAGACTAGGATTACGGTTAAGGTTTCTAAGCCTACCTATGGTATAATTGGGCTCAATTTTGGCCCATTTTAAACTGTAAGACATTCACATATTATCTTTATACGCCTAGGTTAAACACCTTGTCATCACACTTGCCATGTGACTAGAATTTGCGCTAGCTTTTGAATTCAAATTTCCCTCCAATTTCTCTTGTAATTGGCGAACCTCCTCACCTATAAATAAAGGTGCAAGGCTTGGTATTTTTCAGATCAATAATATAATATTTATGCTGCCAATATTGCAAGTAATAACACTCCTTGTTTTGCCTATCTTTACGTTAGACACCTTTGTTGATATCATTTCCCTCTCCAAGTGATTAGGTCTCACCTATCACTTTCCAAAACACCTCACAACACTCCAAGTTCCATGAGAACTCTTTGAGTTCTTCTTTGGTTTCACTCCTTCATAGCTTCCGCTTCCGTCTACAAGTCAATCGATGCTAGTTTTCACATCATGAAGAAAAAACTCCATGAAGAAAGAACTCCATTAGAATGAAGTTTACTCATTCATAAAATATCAAATTTGAATACATAAGTGTGATGGAAAAGTTCGCTGCTATAATTTGTGTTTATCCCTGGCTCAATTTCTTGATGCGGCAAAAATAGTACTGGAGTTGAAGGTGATTATCCCTGCATTGGTGAAGCAAGCATCTGCTACGCAACTCAAAGAGGTGATTTTCGAGTGAAATCAACGTAAGTAGCTGAAGATTCAGTTTTAGTGCATTCAAAATAAGAATAAACAGTCACTACAAAAAAAAGTGTATATTGTGGCGGTTTTTTTTCGTATAAAGTGGCGTTTATAACCGCCACAATATACACTTGTGGCGGTTCCCCAAACCGCCATAGATCTGGCTGCCACAAAGTTTAATGTGGCGGTTTTATGTTACCCGCCGCAACACCCGCCACTTTAAACATAGTGTAAATAGTGGCGGATTTTATATGTAAATAGTGTCAGTTATAACTGTCGCAATTTACAATCATTGAAGAAAATTCTGGCACCATAATATACGTAAGTAGTGGCGTTTTTAACTGACGTAATTTTAATACTAAATAAATAAAATTTAATCACTTTTTTATAATCTGTTTTATACAATTATAAAATTTAACCACCACTTTTTCATAATAAAATAAAATAATGTATAAAGTTATAATCATCCATTCATTTCATTGAAAATTAAAGCACACATAGTAATGTTCAAAAGTTTATATGTAATTGAAAATTAAAACACATAAAAAGTTCATACATCCCTAATCAAGTTCAAAACTACAACACATAATTGTTCAAAAGTTCATATATCCCTAATCAAGTTTAAAATTAAAAAACACATCCCTAATTAGTTTTGCTTCAGGCACTTGATCCTATTACTTGATTAGGTGATGGAGCACCACTTCCATAATCTGATGCCTGAAATAAATAATTTTAAGTTAATGAATATTATATATTAAACTGAAGTAAAAAAAGTTAACTAAAGCAAACTTACTTGGAGTGATGGTTGTGAAGCTGGGAAGCAACTAGATGATTGTGAAGCTGAAAAATGTCCATTAGACACATCAAAGATAGATGTTATCATTAGATTACTTCAGCAATCAAAGCAGAAAAAAAAAACATATAGATTATTCATAATAAGAAAAAAGGGATTCATAGTCCAGCTTCTTTTTAATTCAAATTGAACACACAAGAAAACGAAATCACCAACCCAAAATTCAGCCAGGTGCCTAAAAGTGTTGGAATTTTCTACTCAGAATGTTGGTTTTCCAAAGAAGTCCTGATTCACAAAATGATTCAGATTAATGCATAAAATACAATAACCGCCTTACACACTATATTGATAGCTTGTATTAAAAGAGTATTGATAGCTTGTATTAAAAGAGTAGGGATATGAAATTTTTGGAATTTTCAAATGATATTAATTGAAAGACCTCCTGCAAGAAAAATTCATCGATAAGATTAAATTGATTTACTGATTTTTTCTGTAAAGAGCATGATAATAGTCAAGTATTAATTTGCCCTACTGGCACATGATACCTTTTTTTTCAAGTGAAGACGCGAGAGTACAACTGTGACATCGCACTACACCACATCTTCATGATCTCACCTTCAGTTTAGCAAAACTATAGCTACAGTTTTGAAATTTTATTTTAACTTGAAATTTGACTTTACCACCAATAAATCATGCAAGAACTTCACATTTGCAGTAAATAAAGGCATTTCGTGATTGGTGGAATGTATTGTTTATTGTAATAATTTCATTCAATTTTGATTCATACAGTAGAGTTCGCACACAATTGAAGCAATAGTGTTGATTCGCTAGAATTATTTGAAGCAAGCGGTGCCTTCAAATTTTCAAGAGTTGAACAACAAATAGAAGTGCAAACTTTTGTCTGAAAAAAAAATTGATGCTAAGCAATATTGAAATCATGAGACTAAGTGGCAAGGATTTTTTTTTTTTTTTAATCCACTCTAGTACATATCTTTAGTAAATCCATTTGTGTGCCCATTGTTTTTGCAAACCTTAATTTCTTGTGTTTGAGTCTTTAAAATTACTCTGGCAAGTTGTCACAATTTCAAATCTCTTGAATTTAGCTTTCTTAATTTTGAGTTTTTCTTAATTTTGAATTTTATTGACCTCTTGATATAGAAATGATCTCTTAGTGTGCCTATTGTGTGCCTATTGTTTTTACAAACCTTAATTTCTTGTGTTTGGGTCTTTAAAACTATTATTTGTAAGTTGTCACAATTTCAAATATCTTGAGTTTAGCTTTCTTAATTTTGAGTTTTTCTTGATTTTGAATTTTATTAATCTCTTGACATAGAAATTATCTCTTAGTGTAATCTTTGATAAAGGTTTACTAACATTGCTAAGTAGCACATTATAGAAGATCAAGTTAAGAATGACCACTCTTGAGGAAATCAACAAGTAAAAGTTCAAAAGGAAGAGTTAACACTGAGAGGATTTTTAATTTTGTTTTTTGTATTAATTCTCTTGTAATTTATTGATACTAATAAATAGTGAAATTAATAATGTGTGTAAACGGTGAGTGTGTCTCAAAAGTCCATAGGTGTCAATGAGTCTCACCTAAGGTTCGTCTAATTTTTACTTTAAATTTCATTGAAATACGTTTAGACAGTGAGTGTGTCTTAAGAAGTCCACCGGTGCTTATGAGCCTCACTTAGGAGAGGATGGAGTAGATTAGTGTTTTACTTTATAAATCTTAGTTTCCTATCAAAGTTTAATTTTAATTTTAAAAAAAATTAATTGGAGTTTCCATTAAGTGAGACTATTGAAAGCTAGTTAAGGAAACTCTAGCTAGGTAAGATTTGGTACTTAATGACTCACCTCTCTTTTCTAGGAGTGAACTTGGAAATAGTTTGACCTTTCAACCTTCTTGTAAATGGTTGATTTTCAAAATCAAATAAAAAAATAAAATGAGTACTAAAGAAACATCCATGAAAGAGTTAAGAACAATGTTTGTTCAATACATGCAAAATCAAGAAAAATATAGGAGCAAACATAATAAGGGATCAAATCGGAAAAGAGATCATCATAGAGACCCTCATTTCTAAAGACAAGAAGGGGTGTGTAGCAATCCTTGCTATAAATTCTATCAACCACCTTCTAAACAACATCACAAGCCTATAACTTTCCTTTATTTTACGTAGTCAGAAGTACACCTCCCTTCTTTTTATGGAAATAAAAATATTAAGGCATATTTAGAGTGGGAGACAAATGTTGATTAAATTTTTATAAACCACCGAATGAATGAATTTAGAAAATTTTCTATGGCTACCTAAAGTTTTATAGAATACTCCAGGTCTTGGTGGACACAAAGGCAAAATGATGTTAGAATTGACAAAAAAAAAGAAATTTTGAATTGGAATGAATTGAAGACCTGTGTACACTACAAGAAAAACGCGAATTATATACGGATTATTACATATGGATCAAAATCCGTATGTAAATCAAAGGTAATTACATACGGATTATATCCGTATGTAACTTTGTCACCATAAAATAAAATTTGCAGTGGATGGGATTCAAAACCAGGTTCCTTCAGTGACCAAGGAAACTTTAACAACTACACCAGACAAATTCTTTAGTATTATAATGATTTTTATTATACCTATTATTATTAAAAATATAAAAGCTTGTAAGAAAAGAAATAAAAATTGTAAATGATGAAAAATAATTCATACGAAGAGAAAAATAATTAGTAGAAAAATTGCAAGCTCTTATTAGAAAGAAAGAAGAGAAAGAAAAGAGAGAATAAAGAAAAGAAAGAGGAACAGAGTATAGCATTGGTGCAAAAAATCTTAAAAACAACATCTATTTTAACGGTAAAATGACAACTTTTTAGCCGCCTTTGATCAAGCAAAGAAGACGGCTATTTAGCCACCTTCTTAGATTCAAACAAAGAGGGAGACTATGGTAAAAGTCGTCATTTTACACCTTTCTATATTAATTATTAATTTATTAATTTATAATTAATATATGCATTATTATTAAATTATAATGTTAGTTGTTAGGTTAGAGACGAAGAACCAAATAGAGGAACAACGAAAACCAAAAGAACCGCGTGAAAGTTAATAAAAGTAGGAATGGTGAAGAACCTTCACAACAATGGGAGAAAAGAAATAAACAAGAGAAAAAAAACAAACCAATGATGAAGAAGAAGGAGAGATCTCGAAAGAAACTTACACAATGGCACGAAGAAGTTAATGGCTCGAGGAAAAGGAAGAAGAAGCACAAAGCAGAAGAGAAAATGAAACGCCAGAGACAAAGGAAGTATGAAAGCGTACTTGGAGGGCTCTAAGCTAAAAAGAGTCTGAGAGGGCGACTATTCGGTAAAGCCGCCTTCTTACAACAAAGCGCTTGGTGTAAGAAGGCGGCTATGAGGTAAGGCATCGTATAAAACAAACCAAACAACACATAAGGTAGCATGATACAAAAAGTCAAAATATAAGTGCTACCATTTAAATAGTAGGATCGGAAGAGTGTACCTGGTTCACGGTGGTTCGTGGAGAGGCACGACGTCGCATGGGAAAGGATTTTTCTTTCTTTTTTCTCTGAGTCTTTGTAAAAAAAAAAGATCAGTAAAGAAAGAAAAAGGGTTTTCAAGATTTTTAAGAAATCTGAAAAAAAGAGCTTCAAACGACACCTTTTCTAAACCATTTGATCATAGGATACGTATACACATCATTAAAGTCATCGCAAAACCGTCTCATCAAGTGACTTCTCGAAAACTGCGAGCCAACCACCCTCTGACTTAACGTCTTTTCGAACAAATTAAACCTCTTTGCCTCGCCCTACTCGACTCGAGATTGGGGGACTATACTGGTCGGACATGCTCGGGGCCCGACCCGAGCACTTAGGTACATTGTTCTAGCCCGACTGGTGTAAGAGGGTAAATACTTAACTCAACCCAAAACAATAATAAGTTCAATGATTTGTTAAGAAGTCGACTCAAATGACTACCAAAATATATTAAAACAATTGAATAAATAACTGAATTAGTTATGCACAAATATTTACTCTAAATTCGATGAAAATAAACCGTCAGATATAATGCTCTGCCAACACCTCTAAAATAAAGGGAATATATTAACAAAATATCTTTATGGTTGTTAAATCTTAAAGGAAGGATCTACGAGTACTATAAAAGGGCCTCAAGATCCTGAACAAAAGTAAGTATCCTTTCATACACTACCCACAATACTCATAATTATATGCTCTCACTAACTTGATCGTCGGATTCTTGTCAACAGGTGGAACTTCCCTAATTGTAGATTTCAAGCATCTCAAAGCAGCAACAACAGAAAAGAAAATTTGGCCCAAAATCTACCATCCAAGACCCGATCCAAGTCATCCGGCAAGAATAGTAGTCTAATTTGCTTATGTTTTCTCTATCTTTGTGCTATATCGATCTCGATAGTCGATATGTGTGAGGGTGTATATGTAAAAAGTTCTCCAACACTCTAGTCATTATTTGATATTTAGTAATTGAGGTTAATAAATGTTATTAAATATGTATTATGATCAAGATATGATCTATGAGATGTTAGGCCTAATTGGTACTTGTTAAATTATATTAATTTGATATATTGATTAATTAAGTAGGATAAGCTTGATGGTTAAGCAAATGTCTTCTTAGTGGATAGAAAAATATCAAGTATCACGTAATGTAATTAGGTAAGACCGAATACATCTTAGTTTACATAGTAGAATAGTTTTGATTAAGTTTTAAACTTAACGTGGAGGGATATTAGTAAGCAAGATTAAACTCTAAAAACTCTGATTGAATATTCATAATATATCATATTAAAAGAACGGTTGAAATTGAAATGTGAAATAAAATACAGTGATGCACATCTCTCCAATGTAGGATATCACATGAATGTTTTGCCCCATTTAATTTAGATGCTCTGTCACGAATTCTAAATAAGGATCACACACAGTTGGAGTGAATTACAAGAGTATTCATACATGTCTCCGTTTTAAGGTAATTTTGGAACAGAAATTGAGACCGCGTTGTGCAATTCCAATAGCAAGTAAAATGAAAACTGATTAGAGAGTGAAAAATTGAGGAAGGAACAGAAAGATTTGAATTGATATCCATGTCTGGTTGTAAGTTGATGGGTGTATGATTACAAGGTTATAGAAGTAGCTGTCAAGTCATTAAATGAGGTAATGAGTTATCTTTTTGTAGATGTTGTTTAATGAATATATCCAACGATGATAGCAATTGAAACACCTCATATGTTGGATTGGTGCTGGAAATTATGAGAACAATTAATTAAAGCATCACGGCACATGTTTAAATAAAACGGAGCATCTAAAATTCTTGGCCACTTGGTGGCCCCCTGGCGGTTTGATTTCACACCAATTCTTTAATTAATTAATTAATTAATTATTCTAAACGCACACACATTTATCTCATATTCTTTATCCACAACTATATCCTCAATCACACACTTCCAATCAACCACAATATTCACACATCGTTATCTCCACTCAATTCCAATATTAAAGAAAAAAAGTTATATTCATAAAGGAAAAAGTAACACCAACGGACACTTACAAAAAAGCTAAACGAAAACTCCAAAACCCTATTTTGCCTTCAACAACATATTAGCTTCCCTTTTATTTTTTTATTTTTTATTTTTTATTTTCCATTTTCATTTATCATCATCATCGTCGATCGGTAGTATTATTATTATTATCTTTATTATTGTTCGTCCTGTTATTGATCACCTGAAAAGTGAAAACTGAAAAACCTCCCCGAAAATCATTATACCGGTAGGGCCAACCACGGAAACACCCAAACACAGCCTTAGAACACTGAAACCCCACTCCGCGAACGTTTGACTTTGACCGACACAAAACGACGTCCAGATCCATGGTACTATTGTCGTGCAATCACCCACCGTTCCCCGTCGTTTCATCACCGAGTTATAACTTTTTTCACTCCGTTCCGTCTTTTCACTATCACTACTGTGCAACTTACTGAACGTAACGGAACCTCACACCACCTGCGTTACGTATTGCATAAACTCCATGTCGTTTTCGAGCCCCGCCATGGTCTCCGGAGCCAAAACGACTTCCAGATCCACGCTGCCGTTTCCTTCTCTCCCCGGAAAAGCGGAGATTTTACCGTCGAACTTGTTCGCTTTGCCGCTCCGAATCGCGACGGGCCTGCCCCAGCCGAAGTCGTTGTCGTACATGGGAAAACGCGGGGAGCTTCCCATGGTGATCATCGCGCCGTCGAAGTTCCCGAGAGGAAACAGCCGCGGCGCGTTCTCCCAATCCTCTATGCCGCGGCGCACCGTAGCGTCATCGTGCGCGATCACGTTCCGATGCAGCAAATCCGCGCAGAAACGCAGATCGCGCGAGAGAATATCCCCGACGGTTGCGACGGTTGGTATGCTCTGAATCGCATTGCCGAAGTAAAACGCGTCCATCTTCGGCTCCAAGCGGTGGCGGAAATTAACCGCCATCCGAAACGTTGACGTTTTGGCAGGGTCGTTGAATTTCCTCGCACGTGTCACCGCACGCCAGAGCTGAGCAGATAACGACTGAAACGACGAGATCTCGTTTCTTTCGTTACCGTTAAGCTTTCCGTTTCCGTTTGCATTTCCGTTACCGTTAACGATTTTCCAACCGTCATTCACTTGTTTTCCCATTACTTCCGTTAGTTCGTTGGTATTGGCGTTGGCTCTAAGTTTGAGTTTCTGAATGGATTCGCGGGAGAAGTGGAAGACGCGTTCGCGGATGGGTTTGTTGGCGTCAAAAGTGAGGGCGGGGCCGCCGGCGGGGACGAAGAGGACGGCAGGGGAGTTGATTACGGTTTCGCGCGTGAAATCCGGCGCGCGGAGTACTTTCTTGGCGGCGCTGCCTTTGGTGATGGCGGCAAAGGTGTTGAAGAAGTGCCAGAAGGAGGTTCCGTCGGTGACGGCGTGGTTGACGGTGCAGCCGACGAAAACGGCGTCGGCAAGCTCGGTGACCTGGACGGCCGCGAGGGGGTTGTGGTGGCCGGCGTAGGAGATCATCATGTCGTAGGCGAAGAATTCCTTGAAGCACGGGTGAACATCAACGGACATGGGGGAAACGACGGCGTTGAGAGTTAAGTGCCTGGCCTTGGCGTGGATGAAGTCGACGCCAGCGTCGTTGCAGACGATGTGGACGTAACCCTGGGAGTCGGTGGAGAAACGGCCGGCGATGGGGGGGAAGTGGGAGAGAGCGGCGGAGAGAGAGTGTTTGAGAGAGAGAATGAGGTTTTCGAAGGAAGAGGGTGGGGCAGTGAGCAAGACCCCCTTTTGGATGTAATGACAGGACAACATTGGAAGGTCAGAAACAGAGAGTTTGAGTGGTTTGAGGGTGGATTTGTGGTCGGGATGGATGAGGCATCTTGAGACTATGGTGGTGGAAGAGGAAGGCATTTTGGTGATGTGTAGTGTATTTAGTTATGCTGCCAATACTTTCTTGCTTGGTTCCAAAGGGAGTGAGCTTGAGGGATTTTATAGGTGGAGAAGACCAAAGGAGTGGTGTGGTGTTTTTTCAATTTTTTTTCCCTTCCTCACAAGGGACTCAAAAAGATATTAACATGACGTGGCTCCTCATTGCGCTTCCGGTGGACACGTGCTCAGGGAGGGACTTCTCCTCTTTCTTTGCACATTGGAAGAGACCATCTTATTTTCCTTCTTTCATTCAGCTTTTCTTTTCAACTTCTAATGGAGTTTTCTGTTTTACTCTTCTTTAAAATTTCCTATCTGGTATCAATACTCAATTTCCTTTTTAATTCAACCTTTGCCACACAGATTCACTTGGTGAACTGAAGTATATATACTAGGACTCTGGATTAAGTATACAAAAGTCATTTAAGGAACAAAGTTTTAATTTTGTGCAGAATATAAATAGTTCTTTTCAGATCATGTTCTGGTTTAAAAGGGTAGGAATGAGATGTTTTGGTTAAAGTTCAGATTCATGCTTTGTTTATATTAGATCATGGATTTGAGGAAGTGAAAAAAAATGTATTCGAAAGTAAGGAAAAGTTGCTTAGAATAAGGAAAAGAGAATGAAAATTAAAAAAAAATAATTATGAAAATTTGTAAGTGATTTAATGTAATTGAATTGTAAATTTTGAAAATTTTAATTAGATTAAAGAAATTAAAATTAAAATAAGAATTACTATAAAACCTTAATAAATAAATAAAATAATGCTTTAAAATAAAGTATATACTAAATAAATTATCAAATTTATTTTACTTTTTATTTAAAATTAAACATATATTAATAAAATATTAAATGCATTTTATTATAAATTTAATCTTTTATTATTTTAAAATAAATATTATTTTATTTATTTGTAATTGTTATATTATGTTTAACTACGTTATAAAATCAACTTTCTTCACTCAAAATTAACTTTCTTCGCAATTTGAGAGAAAAAAGTTTTACAGTAAATTTTGTCTGATTTTTCTTAATTTTACATCTTTTTTTTTTTTTCAATTTTCTTCAACTTTTTTCACTCTCTAACTTTCCATTTGTCAAACACAACACATCCTTAGAGATAGATCTTAATAATCAAAAGAATTGTGAATTTATATAAGATTTCTAGTTGAAAAGTCACTGTGGATATTTACTTTTAGGTAGTTTATTATTTTGTTTGATAGAAATCAATCCTAAATATTAGCATGAACATGATAAGAAATCTCCAAAAAAAAATTCTACCTTTCTTATACATCTCTATATATAAAATTTGAATAATATATAAGAATAAGGATGTAGTCCTTCTTCACTTAATAGTTATATTTCATTAATCTTACATTTGTCCATAACCTTATCCTTTAAAAGTTGTTTCTTCATTTATAATTGTATTATAAAACTTTTTTTTTAATACGTTTAAAGAAATACGTATTATTTAGTACTTAATTAACAATATGCAAAAATTAGTTTTAAAATGACCAGTGTTCGTTACTTTCTGTCCACTATCTGATATTGTTGCTTGGCTAATTGAGTATACACCACCAATTATCATCCATAACTAATGAATCCACTATAAAAGAATAAAAAAAATGTATCATTGAATATTTCAATTTTTATTTATAAAATCTTAAAGTTGACAAGAAAATAGACTACATGTTTGTTTACAGTAAAAAATAAAATTTGTCGGTGAGAGAGGAAGTATAAAAATTATTTTATTTGATAATGAAAATGATTTCAAATTTCTTTTAAAAGACTTAAAAGTAATAATTGTGTAATTTTTTTAAAGACTAATATCTTAAAAGAAATTAAATACCAAATATCAAATTAGGAGATTGAAAACATATTTTAGTTTTCTTTTTATATTTTGTAATAAATTATTTAATTTTTGTTTTTAAGGATATAAAAAAATCATATATATATATATATATCATTAAACTTAGAAATAAAAAATTTGTGTTGTATTTTAAATGTGAACTAGAATTTTATGTGATGTAGAAATAAGTAAATAATGGGAAACATATCAATAAAAAATGTTGATAAAATCTATTGCGTAGTTAAAGATTTTATTTCTATAGTTGGTTTGTGATTATTCTCTTTCTCTCTCTTTTTTTTTTTTCATGCCCTCAAATCCATCAATATCTTCCAAGGTTTCTTCTTCGTGAAGAACACAATGTGATTATGATTAAATCTTAAAATATTTTGCACTAGGGGTGCAATGGTTTCGTCTGTCCCTTTTCCTACTGCACGACAGATAATTTGGTAATTTGATGTACAATTACCTAAATTTCATGATTGTTTGGCATGTGCTTCTGACAGATAACAAAAAAAATAATAACAATAACAATTATTTTTATTTTTATTATTTTATTTTTGGACTAAACTTAGATGCTGGTCTTGAAAATAATGAAGTGAGGTACAAAATCCGTTGCTTTATGATATTATAATACGCATAGATTCAACAAGACATACTTGAAATAGCTTAAAGAAGAAGTATGTCTATTCTTCTTCAATAGGAATTGTTCGAAGAGAAGGGAAAGAGAATACATGCATATTCACTTATTCAACTTACTCTTTCCCAAGGTGAATTCTGAGTCCCTTTTTTTTTAATCACCAAAACAGAAGGGAAAATAGGAAGAAAAATGAGCACCCCAACCCCAACCAATGGTCTATGATTTCTGAAAACCAAAATTTTGGTTCGTCTACCAGCAAAGGCCAAGGCTCACTATGCACCTAACAATATTCTTATTCTATATTTCCTTATATATATAAATAATAATGTTTGATAAATTTAGTAGTGCAAATGTATTGTTTAACTATGCTTATAGGTTGGTTCAAGCGAAACGTTGTCTATGAAAACATGGTGATAATTTTGAAATTAACATGATCATATTGATTGTGGTTTAGGATAAAGTCATAGTCTATTGTTTAAATTTTAGGTATAGACTACGGTTGTTCATATGAATCATAGTCTATAAGTAAGCTTTACATAAACTACGATTTTCGATAAAACGTAGTTTATAGTTAAAATTTTAGGCATAGACTATGGTTATTAGGTAAAATCGTCACTCTATGTGTTTTTTATTTTAATCCTACTATGTAGAGCATGACTTTTAAGGTTTCCTTCTATGCACCGTTGTTGTCGCGTTTTCATTCCTTCTTGTTTCATTGCTCTCATTTGCTCCATTCGTTTCTTCTTTGACTTCCATTTTTAGGATTTTTCCATGGTTATAGGAGCATCTCGGCCTTCCTCCTCCATGCCTTGCTCCTCCGCACCATCGCTGCCAACCACCACCAGGTAAGTAAAGTTTTTTTTTTTTTTTGTATTGTTATATATTTATTTAATTTTGTGTAGTTATTATTAATTTATGTTGGATTTTATTTAAATTTATTATTTTTCATCATGGGGTTATTATATTTTAAATTATTAGGATAATTTATTTTAGTTTAAATTGTTAAATTGGAATTGTTAGGTTAGAATTATTAATTTGTTAGATTATTAATTATATTTGTATAGTTAGATTTGTAAATTATAATTGATTAATTTATATTGAATTTGATGTATTTTAATGAATTGTATGATATGTGTTGGTTATTTTAAATCCTAAACCGTAAATCTAAACCCCAAATATTATTCTATTTTGGAAACTTCATGTTTTAAGCGTTATGCTTTCCAAATTTTGTTAGATTTAAGTTCAATGAGATACCGTTAGTATTTGTTTGTCACTCCTCTAATTGTACTATTGACTATTAGCCAAAGGTCACTGCCATTTCAGAATCAAAAGACTTGACTACCTTGACCACTACATCACTGTTTGGAAAGCTTATGGGGCATGAGGTTGAGATGAATCGACTGAATACACAAGAGAGTGAAGAAAAGCATGTGAAAAACATTGTTTTAAAAACTGCCACACAAAAGCCCTGATCAAGATTCAAGTGATTATAGTGACACTGAAACTCCCAACCCTGCTAACAAGGAAATTTGGTAAGTTCTTGAAAAATAATAGTAGGGACAAGACATACTCTTCAAATAGGTATAATTCCAAGAAAATAACTGATTTTAATTTTGCAAAATATACTTGTTTTAGTTGTGGCAATCGGGGACATATCAAAGTTAAATGTCCAAACACTATGAGAAAAGAGAAAGGTGCTAAAAGGAAATATGAGAAGAAAGGCAAAGCCCAAAAATCAGATGATTCGTCTTCAAGTTCATCATCAAAGAATGACGAGGAAGCCAATCTGTGCTTGATGGAAAATGAAGACTTAGACACAAGTAGTGTAAATTCAAATACTTTTATAGTCAATTGCTTAATGCCTTTAAAGAGACTCATCAAAAAGCTAACAAACTGACCTATTAAACAACCGATTAACTAAAAAAGTGAAATAATCAATTTAATAGAAAAAGTGAAATATTTTTTTCTTAAATTAAAATCAACTTGTACATAAATTAAAAAAATAAAACCTTTTTAAAACTATGAAAGAGCTTCCATAAATTTATTTATATATATACTAAACTTATGGAAAAAATATTCAAACATATTTTCTACTTCTAGGCTATCTAAGTTGCAGTTTCTTAAGAGTTGCTTAAATTGAAACTTCAATGGTGATAATTTAGTTTCTGATTAATGATATAATAAAATATAAATTGAATGTAAGTATCACGTTATAAACCAATTTTACAACACTAAATTAGACATAATTACAATAAAAAAAATACAATTGGTCACGTGAGACCTCCTCTCCCAATTATGCTTTTGTAGTCTATATCATTCCAACACTATACTGAGCGACTTTAATCCTATAACATTTAAAATTGTGTATAAGATATATTCCATGAATTTTTTTATATTTTATAAAAAATTTCTCAATTTTTTTGAGACTTTACAAAATTTATTGATTCTTTTTCAAAAAAACTTCTTACAATTTTTATAAAAAATTTGCAAAAAGAAAATTACAAAATGTGAAAAATTTTAATAGTAATAGTTAAAATTTCATTCTATCAAAGTAGAGAAATTTAAAACTAACTAAATCTTACAAAAACAAGTTTAATAGGATGAGTTTTCCACTCACTTACAAATGATAATTGGTTATATCTTTAACCGGTGTGAGATCTCTAATAAACTCTCACATGTTGAGAACATCAAGCATTCACATCGAAGACATCAAACATGAAAATTGAAGGAACCTGATAACAGATGACGTAATAGACTCAATAAACTTGACTTAAAATAGACTTTTAATGACTCTGGTATTGATATATGATTTTAATATCATATTAAATTAATAAAATTTAATTTCAACTCTACCTCACAAAAATTGGTTCAATGGTGAATTATTGCAATTTTTCAAGATAGATTCAATAGATCAGTTATAAAGATTCAATAATCATAGTCTCATTAAAATAATGAGAGATTTCCAACTGAAAACCATATTTTTGGAGAAACAAAAAAAGGGAAAGTAAACAGAAAAAACATAAGTTCCACAGCTAAAAATTCTAACACATGTAATGATTTATGCTATTTTCTACCAACCCACGTTTTAACATTCATGTTTAGTGAAGTTCGTCGAAGTGTCTTGTTCTTTTGGACTAACTATGTTGAAAAGTATAATGCATATGATAAACGTGAAAGAAATGTTCAATGCTGAGATTTTCGTACTTTAACACTAACTTTGTTTTCAGCTGCAATATAATAATAATAATAACTGTAAAAAGCCCGCCACACTCTTGTCCCATTTGTAACACCATCAACCAAAAATGTTTTCAAATTGAATGGTGCAAAGGTCTCTTTCACTGTAATTATTTTTAGGGTATGAAACCAAGAGAAATGAAATTTTTTGACACAGGGTGTAGATACAAAGAGAGATGGGGATTTAAAAGTGGTAACCAATTAATGTAATTGTTGAAATAGTTAATGTGAAAGTGAAAGAGAAATAATGAGAGGTGTAAATTTATTATTTATGTGTTTATTTAATTTGTTTACTTTAAAAGTAAACAAACTTTTGTTTTAAGAAGCAAATTTTATTTTCTTATTAAATAAGTGATTTTTTAAAATTACATGTCAAGTAGTGACTTATTTAGGTTTAACAAAATTACTTCTTTATCCAAACTCTTAATTAAGTTAATTATATGAAATATAAATACGGATTCTTGACTTATCTTATGCATATCAAGATAGATTATGATATGTTTTACAATCACATGCGTATCTATGCACATCTTTTATGCTAAAATGAATTGATGTACATAAGTAAAAACTTCAACATGGATAACATCTAAATTCCTAAAATTTTAAGTCATATTACATTTATTAATACTTAAAAAAAATAATCAAATAAAAATTAATTTTAAAAAAAAATTATTATATTAATTAAATTAGTTATTATTTTATAGATTTAAAAAAATTATTGATATTTATATTAATAAAAAATTATAAACTAGTTTCTAAATTAGTATCTAATTATCTACCAACGTTTTAACTACCAACTACTTTAGATTTTAAAATTAGTAGTTAAAACCTTGATACTAATTAAATACCAATTAGTTAATTAAATATCAATTTAAAAATTAGTTTGTAATTTTTTTATTAATAACAGAAATTAATAACACGAAATTTATTTAATGATTTTTTTAAGTGTAATTTGTTAAGCTAACTCCCACAAGAACACGAAATAACTTTGGATTGTTGGTGGTTATAGTTTTTGGTCTCTATCTCTTGGGGTAATTTCATTTGATGTATTTTGGAGTTTTTTTTTTTTTTTTTTTTTTAAATTAATTTTGTTCACTTTTCATTTTTGTTTGGGTGGTTTTTTTTAGGTTTTTTTGTTGAGAGGGGTTGGGGGTTTTTTTT
>Ga0123342_1003697_pt1 | contig 24265 bp, 13 predicted proteins | sample Turbeawhitnodule_FD_89960 | JGI IMG/M metagenome (GOLD analysis project Ga0123342, IMG submission 89960) | Root nodule microbial communities of legume samples collected from Mexico - Turtle bean Mexico white nodule | ecosystem: Host-associated > Plants > Roots > Nodule | place: Mexico: Nepantla... | reverse complement strand
ATAAAAAAAATATATATATATATATATATATATATATATATATATATATATATATATATATATATATATATATATATTAAATATTTCTTTTCTTATTTATTTCCTCTCTCTATTTTTTTTTTTTTTTTTTTTTCTCTCTTTTTTTTTTTTTTTATATATCTATATATATATATATATATATATATATATAAATATATATATATATATATATATATATATATATATATATATATATATATATATATATATATATATATATAAAAGGCGAAGAAAAGAGCGAAATGACATAAAGCAAAAGGTTCTGGAATTATGAAGAACATCTAATTTCCGCATCTCAAAATTATTATAATAAACTAAAATGTTCTTCATCAAAAAACATGAACAAGTTAAAGAAAGTTTCATGTGAGTGTAGGACATTTCTTAAATAGAAACTCGACAAATAATCAAGTAAATGTCATGTCAACTTTAATTTACACATTTTCAAAACATTACTCATTTAATTTAAAATAATTTATATTTTTTTTCTTTTTAATTTACCTATATATTTTATAAGGAATAAAATTGTAGAAAAAAAACTTTAAAAAAAAGATAATATTTAAAATATGATGATGGACTCTAACTCGAAATAATTAATTTTCAAATTTAAAAAAAAAGTGTGTTGTGTAAAATTTGTTTAGGTTCCCAGTTTTCTTCAACCACCTATATTTTATAATCATATTTACTTTGTATACTAATCTTGAAACAATGTTTAAAAGATAAAAAAAAAACAATTAATTTTTTTTTAAAAAATCTCCATAAATAAATAATTTTATTTTATTTTTTTAAGAGTTTTGATATTTTGGTACAATTGTAGGTGAGGCATGTATCACGTGTATTAATTATTCCTAGATTCACGACACCTGAGTGGAGCCCCCAAAAGATATTGTATTATTTGGACAAAGATGTTTTTGACACCACTCTTCTTATTTCACATTCTTATTTTTATTATTTTTGACAAAGATGATTTCAAACAATGCTTCTTTATATATATATATATATATATATATATATATATATACAGAGTGTACATATTTCTAAATACAATTTTTTTATTAAATAATTACTACAAATCAACTGATTAAATAATGATAATATAAAAAAATACTTGAACTTGGCTAATTTAACATAATTTAAACACAAGTCAGTGATTTCAACTCATGATAAGAAAAGTAATTATTAATATTCTAACTCATTCAGAATTTATTAAACATAAGGCAACAATGATATTCAAAAGTTCATTGTGTGCTTCTACACACAATTTATATATATATATATATGTATATTCTCATTTTAGAAATATATATAAAGTTTCTAAAAATTTAAAAATAGAAATAAAAAATAATTTTAGCTTCACTTGGATATAATATGTTAAAACTTAAATGTTTTTTATTCTAATTTTATGGTATGGATTAGAACCAATATATTTCACCTATCGAAAATATTATTGACACTTTAATATTATTAAAGTGTTTTTTTTTTTACATTTATTTTACAAAGTTATATGTAACATATTTGATAATTTATGTGATTTATATTATGAGTAAAATTAAGTTATCTTATTCTTTAAAAAATTAATATGTGATAGTGTGTTAAAACTTAAATCTTTTACATTCTAATTTTATAATAATGCCTTAGAACCAATATAATTGACCTATCGGAAATATTATTCACACTTTAATATTTTTAAAGTATTTTTTATATTTATTTTACAAATTCATATATAACCTATTTGATAATTTATGTGATTTATATTATAAGAGAAATTAAGATATCTCACATTTTTAAAAAACAACTCCAACACTGACAATCTTCCAACAAAAAGCAGATAAAATTTCAAAATTTTAACCTATACAATCAACATTTTCACTTGTTCATTTTTTCAGAAAATTATTTATATATTGATTTAGACATATGGAATGGAAAATCTGCACATATTTTAAAAAAATATGATAAAATCAATTGTAAGAAAATAATAAACTCACCTAAATTAATTTTTTTATTAATCTGTCTTTATCAATTCCTTGTTAATGGTGTAATTTAATAATGAAAATAATAAACCATTAATACTAAAAAATAGAAAGAGTATAAATTTCTAAAAAAAATTAAAAATAACGTATTTTAAACTTATTTATAAAGTTTTTTAAAAAATATTTTAATTTTCTATTAAATACATCTTATAAAATAAAAATAATAAATTTTTTGGATAATATTTATTTTGTATATAACTTCTTGATAAGTAATTATAACAATATAATATAGATATATATATAAAATAATAAAATAAGTTTTAAATATTACATTATTATATTATTTTAGTTAAATTATTAAATAGTATATAAAAAATAAACTTTTGGAAATACTATTACTAAGAAAACAAAAACTTACTTCCACTTTTTTATTCAATCACACAACTCTTATCCTAAATACAACCACAAATAATTAGTATCTCTCTCTCAGCCTTTCATCCTATTTGAATAAAGTGAGTAAATTTGAGTAAAAATTTGTAAATAATATGATTGATGTAATTGAAATATATAAAAAAAACTCTATAATTAATTGATTTATTAGAATATTTATTTTAAAATTGTAATTTTTTTGAATTAAAATAAAATAAAATAAAATATTAATGTTTATGAATATTTTTATATATTTGTATTTGAAATGTGTAATTAAAAAAAAAGTTATAATTATTTTTTTAAACCAACATTAATGTTGTGGCTGAGCACGAGTGAGACTCCATTAAAAAATTATAACAGTTCCATATAAATAAATACTTTTTAAATATATTGATGAATTTAATTTATGCATTTTGTGTTGGTAATTACTATTCCTAAAGTAAATTGGTATAATGAATTATACCATATTATTTTTCATTTCTCAATATTAAATTAATTGCTTTATTTCCAATTTTCTGTATCAATAGAAACCTTATCGTGGCTTTGCTTTACAAAGCCAATTATATCTTGATTATCAAATCATTATCACTTGTTTTTATTATATACAACTACTTTAATTTTTTAATTACTAATTATTTCTATGCATGTAAAAATCAATAATCAAATTTACAATTAGTAAAAATAAACTAAACCATTTCAAATGAGTATTTAATAAAAAATAGAAAAAAAAGTGTTCTAGTTAAAATCTTCATTACCTACCCGAATATTCAAAGGTCAAGCTTTTAAGTGATGTTATTTATTAGAGATTCATTATTACCGTACACCACCAATCTTTACAAATTAGCAAATAATAACTGATTTTTGATAATAAAATATTTAATTAAATTATTTAATACAAATAATTGCAGAATACTTATACTTATTATTTTTAAAAGTGTTCTAATATTTTTAACGAAAATTATATTTGAAAAGTAAAACATATTCACGTCACCCTTAAAATTAAAAAATAAACTAAATACCACTAAAATATTAACTTTTTGAATTATTAAGTGTTGAAGATGTCACATTAACTAGAGATTAGAACATTTATATAAGTGGATATAAACTTTACTTTATAAACTCGATTTTATATGGTTGAGTTAAACTTATTAAAATCCATTTTTTATAATATGGTATCATAATCATTCTGAAATTTATCTTAACGATTGTTTATTGGACTTATCAGGTCACCCGCTATCGAATTGTTACTTAATCACTTATAATATATACTCTCAGACATAAGTTGGTAATATCGACGTGAACAAGTGGTGGAGATTACACATATAATATGAACAACATATATTATTGAACTTATCTGGTGATTCGCTATCGATATATTATTGAACTTATCCGGTCATTCGCTATCGAATTGTTACCGAATCAGCAGTGTGAGAAATAAGTTGATAATATCTAGGTGAGAAAGTGATGGTGATTACACATATGATGCACGTACAAGATTGAAAAAGTAAACTAAATTATTGGAGTGTAAAAATTAGGTTACAGATGGCAGATAATTTATGGTGGAGGTACAGAGGCAGCGTGTATTTAAGGATGCAAAGCATGGAGGAAGAAGATGCAGAAGGTAGTTGAGATAAGAAGAAGAAGAAGCAGTGAGTAAGTTATGAAGTGCCTTGTGTTCTTTGTTGCTGCAGTTTTGGTGGCATCTCAATGCCATGGCGCTTCCTTCCGAAGCTTCCCTCTGAGCATGACAACTGGTTATGGCGACGGTGCTAGTGACACGGAGGTACGATGCGCCAGTTGGAGGCTTGCGGTGGAAGCACAGAACATCTTCGGCTTTGAAACCATTCCTCAACAGTGCGTGGACGCTACAGCCAACTACATCGAAGGAGGACAATACAGATCAGACTCCAAAACAGTTAACCAACAGATTTACTTTTTCGCTAGAGATCGCCATGTCCATGAGAACGATGTCATTCTGTTCAACATAGATGGAACTGCACTCTCCAATATCCCATACTATTCTCAACATGGATATGGGTACACTCTTCTCTTTTCTCTTCTTTTCTTTATCTACTATTCTCCTTATTCATCCAGCTTTTTGGTTTCTTTGTCCCTACCAACCACATCAAACAAAGGTTTTTCATGCATGGAAACCTATATAATATATAATATGTGTTTTCGTATGTTATATTTTAGAAATTATAAGTATCTCTGCGTCTCTGTCTTATCTGTCTTATGTGCCGTGTTCATGTCGTATCAGTGTTTGTGTGCTGAGTTTAGACGAACTTATGATCTTCTGGGTGTTGAGTATTCTCTTTACTTGTGAATAACTTTGTGATATAGATCGGAGAAATTCGATTCCGAACGCTATGACGAAGAGTTTGTTAACAAGGGTGAGGCACCAGCATTGCCTGAGACTCTCAAGAATTACAACAAACTGGTGTCTCTTGGCTACAAGATTATCTTCTTAAGTGGAAGGCTAAAGGACAAAAAAGCTGTAACTGAAGCCAACCTAAAGAAGGCTGGTTACAACACATGGGAGAAGTTGATTCTCAAGTGAGTTTCAATACTTGTTTACTTAAAGCTCTGATAACACGTGTGTACTTTAAGCTTAACTCATCTTTGTAGGTTTGTAGGATTATCGTGTACGTTATCTCTGTACTTTAAGCTTAACTCATCTTCGTAGGATTACCGTGTACTTTAAGCTTAACTCTTTTTGGATTATCGATTTATAAGATGAGGTTTAAAGAATTGGATTTTGATTGCAGGGACCCTTCTAACAGTGCTGAAAATGTAGTTGAATACAAAACAGCTGAGAGAGCGAAGCTGGTGCAGGAGGGTTACAGAATCGTTGGAAATGTTGGAGACCAGTGGAACGATCTGAAGGGAGAGAACAGAGCAATAAGGAGCTTTAAGCTGCCTAATCCCATGTACTACACTAAGTAGTTCATCTCATGGCTCTAGCTTGCTCCTATATATGTATCAAATAAGTAATCCAAAGAGGAGCATTGCCTGTGTATCAACTAGTCACCTAAGAGACTCCACTACTTTGTTTTCTCTTTGTGGCTTTAATAAATTATGAAACTTTCTCAACTTACTTTTTTAAGTAAAACTAGTTTATTATTATATAAAGTAATAAGTGTAAAAAAAAAAAAGGTAATTAGCTAAGTTCTAAAATTTTACTATGCCAAAAACAAAAGATGTCTTGTAGGGCATGACATATGGTGGATGCATGAATATAAAATTTAAAAAACATTTGTATTGGTTATGACTCACCTTTTTCCTTATCTTGGCATAATTGGGAGGTTACTTACCATAATTAATTATAATTAAAGAAAAGTTACTTATCACAATTAATTGTTATCAAAAGGAGGTTACTTACCATTAAATGTTTTTATTATTGTTGTCACCTAGAACCACTATATATAGTGACTTCTTTCAAGCAATGTAACACATAACAAACAACAATATACACTTGCTTCCTTGTGACTTTAATTTCTCATAATCTTTTGTTGAAATTATCACGCTTCTACACACAATATCTCTACAATTTGTAAACTCCTTCCTCACTAAAAAAAAATTGTATGTAGTGATAGTTATTTTTGTATATAGTTTCCTTTATAAATGTCATTGTTTATGGTGCGATGGTCCCAAATACTATCACATGTTGTCACAAAGTATAATATGACAATTTATTTCGATTCACTCTAACTAGTACCCACCATATAACATCTTATATAAAATGATGTTTTTAAGCATGTAGTTTATTATGTTAGTTATAAATATCGATATTTTAACTTGTCAAAACAATTTCGGTGCAAATAACTAAAATTTTAAACACCACTTTATATACGACATTTATAAAAGTCAATATTAAATTAAATTATGAAATGTTATATATTAATTATAATTGTGTAATCCAAGTATTAAATATTTTAACTTTTAATATTTTATTGAACTTGTTTTCATGATATAATTAAACATGTTTTCATATAGTTATCTCTATTTTCCCAAATTAATTTTGTAATATAATTAAACTCATAAATACTAATAATTGAATAATATATAAACAAATTTATAATAAAAAACAATTTTATTCCTTCATTAATAGATCAAAGTTTATATGTCATTTCACATTATACAAAATTACCAGTGCATAAAAATCATAACTTCAAATTTTAACCTTTAAGCTTTCTGCCCAACTTTTTAAGCTTTATCGTATAAGGATTTTAACCTAAGGACTTGCTTATCTTTATTTTTTTGGTACCTCTCTTTGTGAAAGAATGATAATTTTAATATGATGATTTATATGTGGTCTTCTGCATCCACTTTTGCAATATATTAAAAAGTACAATATTGATTTTTTGCAAGACGTATATTAGAAAATAAGTTTGAGTCCAACTCAACATTACAAAACATGTTTGCAAGATGAGAATTATCTTCACTTGTATACTAAAAATTAGTCTTATCTCAACTTGATGTGTGATATCGAACATATAATCTTCACGTCCAGACATAAACATCTCATATGTGAGACTTGATATTTAGAGATAATTCAAAAACAGATGATACAATAGGTCAACAAATCTCATTAAAATAAATTATTATACAATATTAAAAAGTGAATTTAAATTTAACTTATCCTAACAAAATCGATTTGTAAGATGAAGGTTGCCCACTTATATACTGTAAATTGATTTTATTTTTTAATATTAAATTAATATTTTTATTTTATTATGTATTCATATAAAATAAAATTACTAGTATTATAACTATGAATAAACATCCTATACGCGTATTCTACATAAAGTATCAATTCCATATCATTCTTAATAGTTATTAGTATCATAACTATTTTTATTTTTATTTTTATTATTATTATTAGCCTTATTATTATCATCATTATCTTAATCAATATTATTATTATATTATTGTGGACATTTATTAACAAATATTGATTCACGTCAAATTATCAAAGAATAATTATTATAGAGATATGGATTGACGTCAAATTATCATTGTTGTTGGTATGACTTTGACCATCCTGTCAATGAATTCACCAATAGACCCTTCTTCCTCAGTATGATTCTGGTAGTTTCTTAACCCTAGAAACGTTACACATCCGATTGGACCAAAATTTTGTCCAAGGGATACCCTAGTATGAACTATGTCTCTAGGAATATCACCATTGCTTCAGTTGTGGTGGTGACGAAGGGAATCTTTTTGGGTGCCATTTGCAATTCTTTGCAATGAAAGTTTAAAAGAGAGGAAGCAATATTCAAACTTTTTTTCTCAGAAAAGTGAGTGCCTGTAACGAAACTCTTGAGCATCAAATTAGGTTATCCTGTGAAAGTTGGATCCAAGGTGACAGTTTGACTTCAGATGACGATATGGACAACATGAAACCATGAAACACTTAATGTGTATGTAGTTATTCTATACCTTTTTGTTTTGTCATAAATGTCTTTTAAAGCATCTGAACTAAATAATTATTTCTCATTAAAATTGTTACTGATTACTTTTGTTGCCTTTACTTTGTTTGATCTGTATCTCCTGAAACATTTCTTTGTTAGACAAAGTTCAAACTATAAGTCCTTTAATTTAGACATTCTTCATGCACCTTAGACCTTCCACATATTCTATGCAGTCTTTACCATTCATCAAGAGGAGTATCTCATCCTGATGTATGAGAATGCAAATTTTCTCTCCCAAACTCCTTCTAGATGGTCTTTATGGAATTCCTAAGCTCCATGGATAATATCTAAGCAACATTTTGAGGTCTTCTTTTGATACAATGATATTTCATTTTTTTTGTTCTTTTTGTATTGCTCCCCTTCATACTAGATGGCTTCTCTCTTTAGGCACTGGCTTATACTCAAAGATAACAATACTCAGATTTTTCTTGAATCCTTTGTTCGTTTTCAGATTTACCACTATGAAAGCAAGCAACCTTAGCATTTTCATGAGCATGCATGTACACATCTCATGCCAGACTAGATTAGACTCTTCTGATACGTGTTTACAATCTAAGGAGAGCATACTTGTCTGATATGCTGTGAAAATCATAGATAATTTGAAGTATTATTTATATATATATATATACACACAATACCTTTTTTTTCATTTGTATTCGCTCTGTTTCCTTCCTTTAGTAGTGCAAATTTCTATCGCACCATCCAAATAAAGTATGCATTATGTGTCTTTTTTGGGTCCTCTGTACTCCTTTTCATGACCTCAAAACCATGCAATCTGCTGTCAAAACTATGTACGCTTATTGTCATTTTTTTCTCAATAGATACTTCAGACTAATATCTCCTCGTGTACACTCCTTTGAGAAATAATTATATAGACAAAATTGTATTTTCAGCAAAACAGAGCATCGACATCATCACAGAAAAGAATCAATAAAATAAATTAGCAACTCATAAAACATTATCTCAACGGGAATTGTAAACCAGCACTGAACAGTTAGATTACGTGCGGGCTCCTCGGCAGCACTGCACTGGTCCTCTTTCAGGGGAGGGCAGAAGTGAAGAACATACATTTCCTTTTTGTCACCGCAGCAAAGCCTTATTTTTTTGCTTTGACAAATCTAAGGCAACGGTATTTTTCACCACTTACAGTAATTTCAAGAGCTTCATCTTGGTTATCTTGATTTGACGCAGTTCCCATCAAAACACTTTTCTCTTTCTCAAGATTCTCTCTCTCCATCTTCAGCCTTGCTTTCTGACGAGCAATCTCAGCCTGGAACATTAAAAATGGAGGACAGTGAGGATGTCTTACGAATTGAGAACTACCTAGTAATTTAAGCTATAATTCATGCACAACCATTTCCATGCTCAGTAGAACTGCAGAACGCAGTTAACATTCCATATTTTTTTGTTTATTTTAGAAAAATTGAGAGCTACCTACGTAGTAAATTAAGTCATAATTCATCCACAGCCATTTCCATGCTTAGCTGATAAAAGGAATGTAACAGAGTTTTAACAATAAAACTTAACTAGGAACAACAGTATTTTACAACTATTAGATCTTAAAAGTTAAAATGTTAAATTATTGATGTGTTAAAATAGTATTTTGTTAATAGGTCTTTTCAATATTATCTTTTGAAAGAACATAATATTCAACTTTACATGTCAAGAGTTGGAGAAGCTCCATGATTTACATAGAGGGTGTTTGGATAAATGTTGCATTTAGTTGCCTCGCGTTCCAAAGGTTCAGTCAGTTACCGAGAAGTAACAGATTGTATCTTTGAAATGAACGTGTTTCAGACCTTAACACAGAAAAACCAACATGAATATAGACTCTCAAACTTACACAGCCTTTATTACAAAGGCAATAGTCTTATCCCACTAGGAGAGAGCACAATAAAGTAAGAAAAATTAAAAGGATTAAAAATTTGAGAGAAATAGGTAATCAGTAGACACCTCACAGCGAGAAAGATCAGCCTTCCAAGCAGCTCCACGTTCCGCAACCTCACGTTCACGCTCTACAATGTAGCATTGCATCTCTCTATCTTTCATGATCCTATCCAGAATATCAGCATCCAATGCTTCCTGCAATTCCTGGACAAACTTATCTACCATTGCCTTTATTCGGAGAGACATCTTGTACTAAAACCCCAACCTGAAAAGACACAAATCCAAAATCCAATTCCTCAGTTTCATAAATGGAATTCGCTTGCACATTAATTTAGCTCATTTTTCAAAGATTTTTTTTTAGCTTCTTGAGAAAGTAAAAGCCCACATAACAATCATGTCCTTAAAATTAATGCAAACTAAACATTTCTTTCCTTTTAAGTCCAGAGAAAAGATTTACATAGAATTTTTATTGCAATGAATTTCAAATTTAGGCTTTTGAATGAAGGCTGAGAATGAAAACACAGCTTCATGTCATGTAAAAAATAAAAATTCATAGAGTAAAGAACAAGCAGCAGAAATATAAAAAATACACTTTATGCATCTCTCAAATTCTACGATGTTCTTTAAAAGAAATAACCTAATAACTTTTCCTCAACTGAATATTTTACAGAAAAAACAAAACAAACCGTAAACAATGTTGTGTACATCAAACACACCTCTTCCTTTTTTTATTCCCTGGAACCCTGTTATTCTGCAAAAATCCAACGGAAATTTGGTGTTTCTGAAATTCATTTGGTTCAAATTAAGCCTTCAAGAAGTGATTGTGAAAGTGTATGTAATTGAAAGGGAGTGAGAATTTAGAAGACGACCTCAAGGACATCCTTCCCCAAAAAACGTCTTGTACCCAGCAGAGTCTTCCTCTTCCACTTCTGAGAGTGTGTAGTACTTTAGGCATTTTTGTTTTCAAATGATTAGTACATACCAGCTATAGAACAATCTACCAAAACAAATACATAACACCATTCAAAACTCTGAATGGCTTAGCCTCCATGAATAAGTACAAACACTTTCAGGTTTGATAGATTTGACTGATTAAGTAGCTGAGTCTAGTCATATATGGCACTTGTCTTCTTCTATGTACTAATTACTTCTAGACCCAATTCCTTTAGTTCATTCTCTCTCACTGTTAGTATACAACATGCAGCCACAAGATAAATTTTGTGATGAGAACAATCTTTCCTCCAAAAGAAGTACTTGATGTCTTCCGTAGTCATGAAGTTCATATCAGCATCTTGTGAAAAACACTGAGTACACCATCCTTGAAAGCTTCCAACAAAATCCAGAAAACAAAAATACAAAAATCATAAGAACATTTTATCATCATAACCATCTAGATTATCTAAACACTGCAGTAACAACATTTGATTGACAAAATTACCGAACAATTTAATTCCTTGATTTAGTTGTTGTAGTTGTGTGTATATCTCGTCACATTGGGGATGGGAATGATCTTCAGCGTTGAAAGCATGCACTTTATTCTTCACTTCTATCCAACTCCAACCTGGAACCTTTTTCACTCTCCTTTCTCGCATCATCCTTGTTACAGTAGCCTTCTCATCCCACATTTTGAATCGTCCATACATTTCAGAGAGTATAACATAAGTGCAGTGGTCCTCAGGCTCCAGCTCTAGCAAAGTTTTTGCTATTTGAGAAGCTAATTCAATATCACCACAAAATCTACATGCACCTAACAAAGTTTTCAACACCATTGCATCAGGTTCAAAAGGCATTGTTTCAACCAAAGCTTTTGCCTTCTCAAGATGCCCTGCCCGACCATAGAGATCAATTGCACAAGCATAGTGCTCGTGTCGTCGTGGAATACCAAAATCAGACTCCATGGACTCTATAAATTTGCAGCCTTCTTCTACTAGCCCATTATGACTGCACGCAGTTAGAACTGCAACAAAGGTTATATGATCAGGTTTCACCTTTCTCTTATTCATTAAGTGAAAGAGGTCAAGCGCAATGTTTCCCTGTCCATGTTGTGCATACCCAAAGATGATTGAATTCCAAACAATTGCATAGTCTTTGGATGTTGCTTCAAAAGATTTCCTAGCATCTTTTATGATCCCACATTTAGAATACATGAATATCAACGAACTCCCAACATAATTATTGTTATCAAATCCTACTTTAAGTGCTAAGACATGAACCTGTTGACCTAACTGTAGAGTTGCTAAATCCGAGCATGATCTTATGACAGCCGAAAAGGTATAATGGTCAATTTCTACGACCAAAGATCTCATATGTAGAAATAGCCTCAAGGCATCTTCACTCAAACCAACTTGAACATATCCTGCCAAAATGCAGTTCCAAGTGCAACAATCTTTTAGATTCATTGAAAAGAATATTCTTAATGCATCTTCCATGCCCTTATCATTAAATCTGATGTACATGGCAATCAAAGCATTGGAAATAGGAACAGAATCTTCAAGACCGCTTTTTATCACCAACCCATGCAAACATTTTCCATTGCTTTTACACTCTTGTACAGAACAAGCACTGACACTCCCAGTGTAAGTATAAGTATCAGGCTCAAACCCAAAATTCTGCATATCAATGAACACTTTAAATGCAAGATCTTCTTTCTCGTGCATCAAATAAGCACTAAGAATGGAATTCCATGTAACCACATCACGACAAGCAACAGCACCATCAAATACTCTCTCAGCATCTTGCAAAGAACAACAATCAGAATAGGCTATGATAGAAGCATTGCAGACAGTGTTAAACAATTCCAACCCATGTTTCACAATTTTACAATGCAACTGCATTGTCAACCAACAAAACTCAGCATCATCAAGCAATGTCAAAAGTGGAGACATCGTGCCATCATCAATTTCTACACCCTCAAGCTCCATACAACGTAGCACCCGGAACGCCATGTCACGATCACCAACTCGTGAATAACCAGCAACAAGTGTATTCCACGACACATAATTACGCTCTGGCATGGTTTGAAAAATAATGTACGCATCATCAACTCTCCCACACTTGGCATACATGTCCAAGAGGGCACTACCAGAAAACATATTTTCTGATAACCCCATCTTGAGCATGATAGAATGCACCTGTTCACCAAGTGACAGCTCACCAGCTTGGGCGACACCCTTGAGAATGCTTCCCAATGTGTGGCTGTCAAATGCAAGAGCTGACCTTCTCATGGCACTGACGATTTTCCATGTGGTGCCCAGGTGCCCAGAGTTTACATAAGCAGAAACGATGGCGTTCCAAGACACAGTGTCTCTGTGGGGCATTTCGTCGAATAGTTGGTGAGCAGATGTTAATTTTGTGCATTTTGCGTACGAAGTTATGAGGTTGTTGGCAATGTAAAGGTTTGCGATGGAGCCTAACTTGATGGCTTGGCAGTGGGTTGCTTTGAGGCCAAGCAAAGTGAAAAAGTGCAACCTCTTCATTCATGAGCATCTGAAAGGGATGATAATAGTCTGGTTCTGGAATACATAAAATTTTGATGCTCAAAACGGAATCTGAACAAGACACAAACGATGGAACAGGGAAAGTTCTCTAAATTAACCAAGAGGTTGCCTTTCAATATTCAAACTAGTCTTAGAGTCGTGGGACGCACGAGTTTATTTATTTTTACTTTAGACTCTAAAATTAATTTGAAGTTATTATTATATTTTAATAGTTAATTATGTTTGTCTAAAAAATTTAATATTGAAATTTCTTTTATAAAAATACATTATATTAAAATTGTTATAATATCAAAATGGTAAAACAAATATTTGTTCTTAGGTCAACTATTATCATCAAATGTGTAAATTTTGACTTAAAACTACAAGTTAGATGTTTTTAGTGTAATTGTAATGGTTTCAAAAATATATTTTGATTGATTATGCAATATAGTATAAATAACATTAAATATATTTATGGATTGTATAATTTGTAGCATTAGTATTTGACGTTAGTTAGTTAGTTATGTACAATCACTGGCAAACTTAGTAGACCATATATTTTATAATGTAAAATAAAGAAACAAAATAAACAAAAATGACATTATTTATAAGAAAATTTAAGGTTATTTCTTAAATATGATATTATAATTTGAAACTAAAATGCCTAATGTAATTATAAATTGAAAAGACTATTTTGAAAACAAATTATTATTTGGAATAAGTAGAAATTGATTACCTAAGAAAAAAATGTTTATTGTTGTATGATGGTTTATTGGATCAGGTTCAATCTCTAGTTAAGCAGTGGTAATATGTTTTTATAGATATTTGATAAAGAAATTTAACAAAAATAGTACTGTTAAATTTGAAACTAAGATAGTGGGAAATATGTTGGAGAGGTTTTGGGATTACGGAATCGAGTTAATATGTAGGTTTGATGTCTAGTTGTTGAATGAAATTTTGTTTGATTCACTGTACATAGAGACTACCCCTTTGATTTGTTGAAATCCGGAAAGATCTAAACATATAAACATTTTTTTTTTTCTGTTTTTGCGAAACTAAGTTTCAATTTCTAAGTTGAGGGTTTTGTAGTAACTGAGAATTGATCTAGTTGTAAATATGGTAGATAATTCTACTATAAACGCTTGGTACAATCAATGTTATGGATTATATATTATTTACAGTTAATTTTTTCAAGTTAAAATGAGATCTATGTTATGGATTATATACTATTTACAGTTAAATTTTTCAAGTTAAAATGAGATCTATGATGTTTGATTGAGCCGTTTTGAACTAGAATACAATTAGTATTAATAAACTTCATACAAAAAGTGTATATATACGATTGAAAGCCTAATAAAAGTAGGATAATAATGTTTGAATCGAAATATGAAGATAAAGTCAACATATATATATATATAATGAAGAACAACTATATTGGATGTTGGAGATAAATACGTAATTGAAGCATGTATTTAAATAGACAAAGCAGGTAAGGTTCACAAGGACTATATTATATTATATATAAACAGATGCTTTTTAATTTCTTTTTTTGGTATTCTTAGTTTTCATTTAATATTTTATTAACTGTTACGAGATCATAAAAACAATATTTATTTTCTAAATATAACATACGTATTTGTCTTAATAAAATAACGTTCTTTATAATTTTTAAAATTATATTTATTATTTTAAAAACAGAGCCACCGCATATAACTCTAGCTCCATTATCTCTCAAGTCCAAATGAGGTGTCTAAAAATGAGTTGTCTGATAACAGTCAACTGGGTAAAACAATCTTAAAATATAACTAGTAGCTGAAAAATTATTAATTTACTGATTTTAAACTAATAAGTTAATTTATTAGGTTAAAAACATTTAATAAAATAGTAAATATAAAATGTCAGTACCTTTGCTGGTAGTCAATCAATAAAGCTTCTAAATGTCTCCTTCAACTCGTCCCTGGTTGAGATTGACTAAGAGAACTCAAAATGCTCATTAGGTCCCGACAAAATGAAGACAGTAGAGGAGCTAATGTCGATAGCATGTAACACTTCACCTACAAATACAAATGTCAAGTAAAAAGAAAAGGAAACATCAATTTAAAAAGGATATAAAATAGAAATACCAAAAAAGATTTAAGCATGCCAAGAACAGGGAAAAAATTAAGCCTAATAAAAAGTAGTAAAAGAGAAAACAAATAAATGTGCCACATTTGCTGAAATTGCCTTTTCACTGAAAGAACCAAATTCTCTTCAACAAGTACAATAGTAACTTAAACTGGATGAGAATAATGGATCTATCTCTCTTGCACACTTGAATTTTCAGTATAAATAGAAGACAATAGTCAGTATGCAATCAAATTGAGACAAAGTACCATCGGGACTCCACAAATTCCAGTTGAAGTTGACAAGCAAAAAACTCATAGCATCACCCAACTTTTTCACGTGCAGTAGACTTATCAAAATTTAACAGCAAAGTTACAACACAAAAGGCATCACAATCAATACAACAAGAAGGTAACTGAAAAATGCAGTTTAGATAATAACATTTAATAAGCTTAGCTCCACTGTGATTGAATACTTTTACAATAATGCAGAAAATAACTAATGTATAGGCTTTTGTAGGTCAATATTTACTGCAAAATGTAGGCATTTGCATATAGTGAGAAAGACTTTCTCAGTTTTTTTTTTCCGCTATGGCATAGGTTGCTAAAGCCTGATCCAAGCATTAATGAATCACTCAGAAGTGAAACTCATGCAAAATGGTGAGAAATGCAAATAATAAGAACACAACACCTTTTCAACAAATTGATGGAAAACAACAACCAAGGGCACATGAATTTCTTTGAATTAAGCTCCAAACTGTGTGGCGGCTCCTTGGCTACTTTAGGATTCAAAAAATACTGCAAGCAACCAGAGCCCACCATTTATCTGTTCCACTTACAATTTAAAACTTTCAATTTCCATGAGTCATTGAACATGCATCATATTATATACAAAGTTATTTTCCCTCCTTTATACAACAAGTAGAACAAATTTTTCAACAAATTATCAATGACCAACATTCCTTTAATACAAAATCAGAATATCACAAACTACAATAAATAACAGAAATTTCAAAACTCAAAACCACATACTGTAAAATTTGAATACCTGAAAAGGTCTAAGAAGAGCATGGAGAACAATAACTGCATTTACAGTATTCCATTTAGCATTTGAACCACTGATAAGATGATCATTCTGAACACGATGGAGCTATTCATTCGATATTCATGAACGACAGTGAAATCCGAAGCACTAGAGGAATTGAGCTTCAATCACAGTTCCTTTGCAGAGCTCTTGATTGGGTTTTTCCGTTTCGATTTTCGAACTGGCGAGTAGGGATTTGTGTTTCCATTTTCGATCAAAAAATTGGGGGTTTCGATTTCAGAATTTGAAACCACAAATTAGGAATTTTGGTGCAGATTTTGGAATACATGTTGGGGATTTAGGTTCTGCGGGTCTCGATTTGGCGGGAAATTTTACCAGTGTGAAATTTTGGGGGAAGGGAAAAATTAGATAGAAAATAAGAAGAAAAAAAAGTAAAATAATATTGTGATGGGATATTTCTGTCCAAAATAATATTGTGAATGATTCGTCGTTAAAATATATAAAAGTGAATACAGAGTCTTTTTTCCTTTTTTTTATGTGAACAAAATAATAATAATAAAATAATAAGAGAATAAAACAAATTAAAAATGGAGGGAAATGGGGAATAAAAAGTTAGTATATTTATCTATAAAAACGAAAAAAAGTACTATATTTATCAAACTTCAATACATGAATAAGACTTATAAAACTAATATAAAGACAACTTGTATAAATTCGTCAACTCACTCCTAAATATATTTTCTTATGAAAAAATAAATACTTGTATGTAATATAATAATTATTATTTTTATTTCTAAAAATTAAATACGTATGAGGAAGTTTAAAACAACTTATATATTTCGTTTAATCAACTTCTTTTACCAAGTAGATGTTTAATATGCTTAACAATAATTATTAAAATAAATTGTATCAAACAAAAAATTTCATCTTAAAACTTGTGTACTTGAGTCACATGTTTTAATTGGGTTTAGTGTTTTGGGTTTAGGGTTTAGTTGTGAATAAACTTGTATTTAATATAAATTTTAAAATTCAAAATTATTCTTGTCATTCATGTTTGTTTGTTGAATGAAACAATTTGGAAGTGATTGTTATGACTTTGGATTTTGTGATCCGGAATGAGACCATCTGATTTTGGATATTTGCATCTAAAAGGTTATTTAAGTTGTCCAATTAAGTTTCTGGAATGTCATCCGAAAGTGACATATAAGTTTCAAACTTTCATATTTGAAATTGCATGATTTGCTTACGGATATGGATATCCATAATAGAAATAACACTTATAGATATATAAATCCATAAGTCATCACTTTCATAAAAATTCACATTATTTTCTGAAGAGCACTATGTATCACAATCCACTAACATTGTCTTCTTCAATGCACACTTTTTCTCCTCTGTCAACCGCTCCCTCTCATCTGTTACGTTAACCCTAAAACTATATTGTTTAATATTAAGATAAAGGAAGGAGTCGCGTAAATAAAGTGACGAAACAAAATAACAATCATCTCAACTAATTAACATAAAAAATTAAACAATAGATCTCAATAAAAAAATATAGATTTTTTTTAATATTCAATAGGTTAATCAATTTAACAGAGACTCAATTAAAAATACTTAATTTTTTTATGAATTTAAAACTTAATTAAACTTTATTTTAAACTCTAATATTTTAAGCCACCATATTTGTCGCTCCTTTTTGTAATTTTCCATCAATATTTTTTTGTCATAGAGCATGATAATTAGTTCTACATTCTTCATCCCTCAAGATGGCCTTTGGAATCCTATCTATTTAATACTTCTTTATTATAGATAGAGAAGACAAATCATGGTGAGTAATTTTCAATCAATGAAGATATCAAATAATAAGATTGTTATTGAAAAAAACTTAAATTTTTTATTACAAATTATAAAACTTAATGCTTTAGTTAATTTGTGTAACAAACCATAAACACACTTGATAGGGGAATACAGGGAGGATTGGTGATGAGTATTATGTACTACCACAATTTACATGTAAGTTACCTTGGTTAATAAATATATTTTGCCCATTAATCATTTACTAGTCTTAAATAAAAGTATTCAATACGCATGTTCAAAAAAAATATTGAATTCTAGAAGTTTTACAAGCAAAATAAAATAGTACATAAACTAAAATATAGCTAAATTTTAATCAAGGAAAAAGGTAGTAACTTACCAAGATGAAAACTATATTATATCACTTCCAAGTTTGTTTCAATATCCATGTCTACACCTATTTAATATTAAAAAATTGAAAAACATAAATTAAACCAAATAAAATGAATAGGAAGTTTAAAAATAATTTTAAAATTCAACCAAATGAGTAGATTAAATATTTTAAAATAAATATAGCAATATCATACTAGTATGATATTATTGTCACGTGCTTCTTTATTCAAATCAAAGGAAAGTTTATTTTGGATAATCTTTAGTAATGTTAACATCAAGAGAAAAATGATCTTCTGCAACAATATTGAAATATTGTAAAAAAAATGAGAAATAACATTATTTCTATATTTCACACCTGCCATACTATTGCTAACCAAATTCCTTCCACACTTTGTTCTACTTTCTATTTAGGTCTAGGAGGTGAAAATGTTGGTACTTTTCTTTAAGTTGATTATGATGTAGAGAGGTTAGGTTCACCCACTTATCACACATCTTTCGGATAGTGCTTGAAAGTTTATAATTTAGGAACAAAGGTACATCTCTCTCATCCTTTTCATTGCAAAAAACCACATCTAGCAGCACTAATTGGAACATATCTATATATTAAGTTCTCCTTGGTTGACCTCTTTAGAGTTAATTGTAAGAGTAAGGTGTGCTTATTTAATTGTAAAGTTGTCATCATTATCCTCCTTCCATACCCACATGTCACAAATGCCTAACTTAGGAGTTTTAGCTTCCACTAATTGGGTGAGTTTTTGTTGTTGTACTTCCTCTCAACTCCTTGTACCCTTTCTACAAAATTGAAGTTCCAAACCCGACTATTTCTTTTTATCAATAATAAAAAATGAATAAATATGAACTACTTTAGGGACGGTCTAACCCTTATACATAATCATAACCTTAACCACTCCCATTGGACATACTCTCATGTATGCATGTACAAAACACTCCGACCTTAACCCAGAGAAAGTCACCCGAGACAAAAAATCATACATCTTAAATAAATACATCATGTATTACGAAATGGACTTTAAGCCTAACTCAACCCCATAAAACCGGCTCAATGGGATGAGGTTTGCACCCACTTATATACTATGAAACGCTCTCATCTCTAGTCGATGTGGGATCTCCAACATCATGTGATAATCCACTTACAAACCATCGGGTCTATGCACCAATTAGAAAATGAGAAATGTGCAGACTGTGACTTGGATGTAACCCAAGACCGAGTTTTTAATTGGACCAACGCAAAAACTTACAGTACGTTTACTACTCCCCCCTTTAAATATTACCCTATTTATATGCTTCTAAATCTCGTTAACTACTGTAATCCAAATCCCCCCCCCCCAAAAAAAAACCTCATTCACCGAAGTCGGCACGTTGCTCATCCTAAACTGAGAAAAGTTTAGCAATGGGACATTATGAAACACACCCTGCACACCATACACAACAATGGTTCCACAATAACCAAGCGAATTTGCACTCAAAGATCATATGGGTACTAGTCTCCTCCTCCACCACGCAAAGGCTGCATGTAGAACTTGCAACCGCAATCCTGCGTCTTACCAGATTATCCTTAGTGGCTAACTTGTTTTTCAACACCCTCCAAGTCGTAACTAGTGCAGTAGGTACAACTTTACTCATCCAAAACTTTTTAAACATCGTCTCATTCTCCCTTTCTCCATCCCCCTTAGACGGAGGTAAAGCAATTTAACTGTATACTCAAACTTCTCTCATTCCTTCCACACCCATCTATCCTCCTTATCCAAGTCAAAATTCGCACCTTGGATTACCGAAAAAAGTAGACCCACTATTTGCTTCTCCCATTCAAATAGATTTCTTCTTCAAACAAAATTCCAAATCCTATATATTCATTCCCCTAATCACTAATAAATTTATCCTTATCCAATGGTATAAAATGCAGTTTAGGAAACTTCTCCTTTAACAAATATTTCCCAAGCCAATTATCTTCCCAAAAATTATTTTTTCTCTTGGTTCTAACTTCCACTTTATAAAATGACTTACCTTTCTCGCCATTGATTCAATAATTTATTAATAATCACAAAAAGATAGTTTATGTTTGGTTTTGTTTTGCAACTACATTTTCAATTTCTACTACTCTAAAATCAAATCATAGAAATTTTATGTTTCCACACACGTTTTTTCTTTTATATTTTCACTTTTTTCATTGTCTAATTAACAAACAAAAAGTAAAAAAAGAGGGTGGCATATCCATACCTACTCCCACTTAAAAATCAAGTTAATTAATCTAATAATTCAAACCTAATGACGATGGTCACCACCTCTAGTTTCAAAATGGAAAACGATTAATCGTCGTCAATTATGCTAATTACGATTTTTATATTACATTCAATGTATTGAAATTGAATATCTAAAGCTTTATACCATGTCATAAAAAAAGGGGTCAATGAAAGTTACGAGTTTAGTATAATATTAATAATAAAAAAAACTATAAACGATGCGTTGCATATATATACGACTTGTAAAAAGTTTTCCATAGATTAAAAAAACAATGGAAAGGTTAATCAAACTCTTCCACGTTTAAAACGAAGATATAATTTTAAAATAAGGGAAAGTTTTCTTCTATGGATGAAAAGAACAGTGTAAATAAAAAATTCAAATCATTGGTAATCCTAAATTAGTATTTAAATTATGTTCTAGTTCAAAATAACATAAAAGAACAAAGAAATGATATAAATAAAATAAATCAATAGAAATAGAAATAGTGCAACTTTATATTGCTTAAATGGAAATAAATTAACGAAAATTTCACTGCTTATTTCAATGAGCAAAATAATGTGAAAATAAAATATATATTTTTTATAGTAATTAAAAAATTATTTAACTAAAATATGATTTTTGTACAATATTTTATATTTCCTAAACATGAAATCATATAGAGCAAATATGTTTTTCATCCTATAATTTTTCTTGAAATTGGTTTTCGTCCATAATCCAAACTTTAGACATCTTAAATATTTATAGTAAGAAAATGACTGGAATGAACCATTTTATGTTCTTTGTATGTGACAAACAAACTTTCAATACGAATTATAATGTTAAAAAAATTCATCTTAAATTATTATTGATGTAAATGTTATAATATTATAATATTCTAAAAAATTATTGGAGATTGTTTGTTAGGTAAAAAAAGAATTAATTATGACTCATTTCAATAATTTTCTTGATATAATTACTCATGAGATTTAAAATTTAGATTACAAACAACCATTCCAATAGTTTTTTTTACAAATATTCATCAGATTTAAAGTTTTGACTAGACAAAAATCAATTGGAAAAAAAATATTTAACTCAATAATTTATTTTGTATATTTTTGGTTAAAAATCGTTAAGTTTTGATAAAATCAAAAACAAAAAAGCTCTTTATATGATAAAAATATTTTCATGTAATATTTTAGATTTTCAATTGTAATTACGTTATCAATTATTATCTTTCTATATCAGTATCATTTTTTTTTATTTTTAAAAATATAGCATTCAATATTCTATATGTAACAATTCTTGATCAATAAAATATTTTTTTTTCTCCTTTTCTCTTATTTCTCTATATAAAACATATCAAACTAATATGGTATGATAGCTTTTAGAAGCTCGTCATCATCTCTTTTGTTTCACTATCTAAAATATCCAAAACTAATACTCTCTTAAAGCAATGAAAGGTGGAAAGGGATTCAATCCTCGAAATCCATGTGTTTGATCAGATAAAAGTTGGTCAGGTTTTATGATTAAAAAAGTGGAAAACATCTTTTTCATTGCGTTCACAGCATATAACGTGGATCATTAAAAAAATGGCACGGGTGTAGTCACAAATAATATTTTAGCCTCTCTATGAAGCCATTGGTGTTGTGTATATAAAGAACAAAAGCCAAAGCCATGAAGCTGCAAGTGTAAGCTGTGACAGAACTAACAGTGACGATGAGAATGAAGGTGTTTGTTTTTGTTCTTGCTGTGAGTGTAGGAGCGTGGCAATGTGAGGGTTCAGAGCATGGCCATGAGAACCAAATTTTCCCTCTGAGAATGAAAACTGGTTCTGGTGGCCACTACATTCCAGAGGTTTCGTGCCAGAGTTGGAGGGTTGGTGTGGAAGCACATAACGTGGTAGAGTGGAAAACTGTTCCTGCAGATTGTGAGGGATACGTAGGGAACTATATGCTTGGTAAACAATATAGATCAGACTCCAAAACTGTTTGCCATGAAGCTTTTTCTTATGCCAAAACCCTAAATATCACTTCCAGAGACATATGGGTGTTCGACGTAGATGAGACCACACTCTCTAATCTCCCATATTATGCTCACCATGGATTTGGGTATGTTCTCTTTTCATTTTTCCTGTGAAAATCTCACATGATGGCACATTTCATGATATTGTGAATGTGATTTAAAAGCGGTTATACACCTAAGAAATTATGTAAATTAATTTCTATAAAGTGATTTACATGACTTAAAGTTTGTGTTTTGGGTCCGATTTAAAAGTGGTTATATATATATATAAGAAATATATATCTGATGATATACCTAATGAAAATCGACATCTGATGGAGATTGGAAACTAAAGGCTATAGGGTTTTGTCTCTGCAAATAATAGTTATCTTAGTGTTAACCATGAAAGTGTGTGACAAAAACGGAATTGCTAAGGGATAGATTGGGACAAAGGAGATAAAGTAATTGTTCAAGTATGATCACTCATGGATCAAGGTAAGTGTCTATTCCTTCTTAATTGTATGGATACATGTGAAAATCATAAGATATGTATGTGAACATTATTGTATGCATTCATAATCATGTTTAATCTAATCGTGTTTTAACTTACAATATATATATATATACATATAGGGTGGAACCATATAATGCGACAACGTCTGATGAATGGGTTGAAGTTGGTGAGGCACCAGCACTGCCTGAGAGTCTGAAACTGTACAAGAAACTGTTGTCACTTGGCATCAAGATTGTGTTCTTGACAGGAAGACCACTGAACCAGAAGGCTGTCACAGTTACCAACTTAAAGATTGCAGGATACCACAAATGGGAAAAATTGATTCTAAAGTCAGTATTTTTCACTACAAATCTTCTATGTTTCATCTCCAAATTGCGGTTCATTATCCAATTTTATGTGATTTATGGGAATCCTAATACATGTTTCTCCATACAAATCCTCCAAGGAATCAGTAATATACCCTACACTGATGTCACAAAACATGTTCTATCTGCATCCACGGCTAAAAGAACTAAGTTTTTACTTCTTATTAGTCAATCGAATTTAAAAACAAGTGAACCTTATAAAATTCACTTAATTATTATTATGTTATAAGTCGATTTTATAAATTTTAGTTAGAATTAAAGTGAACTTCTTAATATAGTATTAGAGTCATTTAATGTCTACGTATCTTAGCAAAAATTAGTTCAAACTACCTGTTATTAGACCATTCATAATATATAGTCTAATGCACAGAGATCTCAATCGGAGAGGTTCTAAAGATAAAAATTATATATATATATATATATATATATATATATATATATATATATATATATATATATATATATATCTATATTTATAAAAATTTTTTATAAAATATATATAAAATAACATTTTTTATATTTTTTTTATTTATATTTT
>Ga0123342_1003696_pt1 | contig 24266 bp, 14 predicted proteins | sample Turbeawhitnodule_FD_89960 | JGI IMG/M metagenome (GOLD analysis project Ga0123342, IMG submission 89960) | Root nodule microbial communities of legume samples collected from Mexico - Turtle bean Mexico white nodule | ecosystem: Host-associated > Plants > Roots > Nodule | place: Mexico: Nepantla... | reverse complement strand
TTTATTTTTTTTTTTTTAATTTTTTTTTTTTTTTTTTTTTTTTTTTATCAGCAAAGAATAAAATTAAATTAAGAGGGATAAAATTGGGTTATCCCAACCCTTTACACACTACAATCCATGTTTTAATTCCTCTCTACAGAGTGCCCAAAAACAAATAACAACAAGTAAACTGCATAAATTATAAACTACTCCAGCCCCCATATTATACTGCTGGATTGCTGTACCAACACTTCATACCATTGCAGAACCATCATAAAACCTTTAAAGACCTTCCCCCAGCCTAACAACTACCTTGGTGGGTGGCTTGCACCTAAACCACCACCTACAGAGCTTAATTGCCAAAACAAATACTTGTTTTACTACTAAGGTCTACATACAGACTGTTAGGAGCAAAATCCCCTTCGTCACCAACATTTACTGCATCTTGACCATTTCTACTCAGTCACAGACAAGACCGAAACCTCAGTACACCCAAACAACCTTGGACACCTCGTCTACACATAAGTCCTCCGAGCAGCATGCCCAAACCCCAGATGGACTTATGCTTCAGCTCCCTTACCATCTGCTACACTTGATGACCATGAGCTGCACGCATAGCACAACAGCACCCATTAGAGCTGCGTGTCCAGACAGCAACCGTCCCCTGCATCCCCCAGACGTCAACCGCACCCCTGCTCATCCACCCACAGGTGGTACCGCTGGCATGACCAGCTTCCATCTAGCATCTTTGCATGCTCACACCTGCAAAAGAACCAGTCCAAAAAACATAAGTTTGTCCCAAACTTCAGCTTGAGCCACACTGACGGTTCGGCTAAGTGGGCAACCTCTTCTACATCAGCTGACCCCTTCCTACTAGCAGCTTTGCATGCACACACCTGGATTTAAAATCCAGTCCGAAAAAGCATAGTTGAAAGATTTTGTCCCAAACTTCAGCTTGAGCCACACTGATAGTTGGGCTAAGTGAACAATCTCTTCTACATCAGCTGTCCCCTGCTTGAACACCACCAGATTTCTTTGGTCCCACATGCTTCTAACAATAGCAACCCAAACACCCTTCCATATCTGATTCTGTTTAACACTCAGATGGGGCAGATAGAAACTCTCGAAGTGTTTTACAATGTCCTTATGCTGCACCAGTGTTATGCCAAACCATCTGAAACAAAGGATCCAAATCCTCTGTGCATAGGCACATTCTATAAAGAAGTGTTGTGCTGTTTCTTGCGTTTCCTTGCAGAACACACACAGAGAGGAGCTTACAGCCAATCCTCTTCGGATCAGGTTGTCATAGGTTGGTAGTCTGTCCATGAAGATTCTCCAAGCTGTATACAGCGCTTTAGGGGCAGCTATAGCTTGCCATAGGGAAGAAACAGTGTCCTGCACTTCATTATTGGCTAGACTGCACAAAAAAGAGTAAGCGGACTTCACAGAATACTCACCATCTTGTTCTCCGTTCCATATCAAAACATCCTTTCTATCTTTGCGCGGGGTCTTTAGCATAATAAGGCTAAGCAGCTCTTCCTCCATCACACTTCCCATGTAAACCTGGGCCTTCTCCACCTTAGCCTCCAGCTCCACCCATTGTCCTCCCAAACACCCATTTCGCCCAGCACCTTACCTTGGTCCAGCGAAACCGAATACAGCCTAGGGAACAGCACTCTAAGCTCGTTGTTCTCCAGCCAAACATCTTCCCAGAACCTAACCTTGTCCCCTGCTCCAACACTCCAACTCAACAACTTGTGAAACCATCCTGTCCCCTCCCCTTCACTAGTAACCCTAGATAGGTCATTCCACCACCAGGAGTAGTGATTGCTAGACACTTCATAACCTGCTCCCTCCCTTTCATACTTAGAAAGAAGTAACTCCTTCCATTTCCCTTCTTCCTCAGATAGTATCCTCCATTTCCATTTTGCTAGTAGAGCATAGTTAAACATTCTAACATCCTTAACTCCTATACCCCCTTCCTCCTTTGGCTTGCAGACAGTACCCCAGCTCACCCACGAGATACGTTTATTTTCCGCCCCCCATGCCCATACAAACCTCCTCTGAATACTTGCAATCGTCTTACATACTGACACTGGCGCTTTAAAAAGGGACAAGTAGAAAAGAGGAACAGATGTTAGGACCGATTTAACCAAGCAAACTCTACCTGCTAGTGACAAACATTTCCCTTTCCAAGCACTAAGTCTAGCTTTTATTTTTTCCACCACTGGCTCCCAGAATTGTGTTCTCCTAGGATTCCCACCTACTTTTAAGCCCAAATACTTGAAAGGAGCCTGCATTAGTCCACAGTTGAGACATCTAGCGTAGGTTTCTAGCGAGCTCCTACCAACCTTGATACCTGCCAACTTAGATTTATGGAAGTTTACCTTAAGTCCAGATGCCAGCTCGAACATCCTAAGAATTGCCTTGATGGTAAACACGTTGGAGAAAGAATCTTCACACATAAAGAGTGTGTCATCCGCAAATTGCAGCATGCTACACTCTATCTCATTCCTCCCCACTTTCAGTCCACTTAACAAGTTTTCCTTAGACGCTGAACGTATTAGGCCCGCCAACCCTTCCACCACAACAAGGAACAGGAACGGAGCCATGGGATCCCCTTGCCTCAAACCCCTAGTCGGTTTAAACTCCTCTGTCGGACAACCATTAACCAACACAGAAACTGTGGCTGATTGTAAGCAGCCTTGCACCCACTTGATCCATCTCTCGTGAAACCCCAGCCTATTTAACATATCCAGCAGAAAACTCCACCTAACCGAATCATATGCCTTTTCGAAATCCACCTTCAAGAACACACCCCTCCTCCTCCTTCTTCGTACGTCTTCAAACACCTCATTAGCCACCAGAACACTCTCTAGCAGCCCCCTTCCTTTCATGAACGCTGATTGGTTTTCATCAATGACCAAAGGTAGAACAATTTTTATCCGATTTGACATAACCTTGGAAATAATCTTATACACAGCTCCCACAAGAGAGATAGGTCTGTACTGATCAATTGTAGATGGATCCTTTACCTTTGGGACTAAAGCGATAAAGGACGCGTTGCACCCCTTCGGCAAGATCCCTGTGTCATGAAAACTTTGCACTGCTCCCATAACATCTTCCTTTAGGGTCTCCCAATTAGCTTTAATGAAATTGAAATTAAACCCGTCTGGGCCCGGGCTCTTAGTCCCCTCACAATTCCACACCGCCTCCCTGACTTCCTCCTCGGAGAACGCCTCAATCATTCTCAGGCTTATCTCTTCAGGAAGATATGTGAATTCCACAGCTCCAAGTCTCACTCCTAAATCAGGGGTGACCTTAAATCTCTCCTCAAACACTCGCTTTACTTCCTTTCGTACTGTCTCCGGTTCCTCACACCATTGATTATTTAGTTCAACTCCTTTAACTTCATTCTTGATTCTTCTCCATCTGATAGAAGTGTGATAGAATTTAGAATTAGAGTCCCCAAATTTGAACCAGTTGGACCTTGCTTTTTGTCTATAAAGGGATTCCAGCTTTTTCTCTATCAGTTGTTGCTGGCTTACAAGTTCCAATCTTCTCACCCTTTCTCCCTCCACCAAACCAGATACACCATCCTTGATATCGATATCCTCAATCTCCTTCAATAACGTTCCTGCACCATATCAATTCCAACTGTATCCAACCAGTATTGAAAATGACAAAAATATACTTAAAAAATATAAAAATAATCTTAAAAAAAATAAGTGTCAAAACGAAAATTACTTCTGAATTTAAGAAATATTCTAGATTTAAATATTCGGAACACATTTTTTAATTCTGAAAATATTTATCATAGTGCAATTTTAATTTTATGTTTCGGATATTTTTTTATTCTGAATGTATTTTTTTATTTTTGAATTATTTTTACTATTCCAAATTTTAAAATTTGAAAAAAAAAATAATTTTTGAAATTTTAAAAAATATAAAGTGCAGGTGAGAATTGATTCTCGGAACTTTCTTCCCCAAGCAACTCATTTTATATTTAAATATTCATTCTGTCCCTGTATTACTCGTTTTCATCAAGAAATAGCCTTCTTTTTTTCTCAGCTTTTGACTTGGTGAATGTTCTGCGAAATTCTTTAATACTTTCTTGGCTCTGTCCAGATTGCTTATATAGAAGTTGACGACAACATTTGTGAAAAACAGACACAAACCACTCTTTTCAAAGATCGTATGTAAGTAACCTAAGTTTGTTGTAATGTTTTCTTCTTCTTGTTCTTGTTCTTCTCATCTTGATCACTTATATTCATGCTTTATTTCTTGATCTTATTCATTTTCCTGTTTCCTTTTGGCCAGATATACTTTGAAAGAAGTGTTATTGGTGGGTGGAAGAAGAATAAAAAGAAGAAGTTTTGGATTTGGTTGATTCTGACTGAAAAGCTTTTAATTAAGGTATGCTTTTCAATCATCTTGGATTAGATTCTAATGATAAGACTAGGAGCTAGAGTCTATAGTTGTCTCTTTCTTTTAATTTTCTTATTTTATTTTATTTTTCTATATTTTCTTTCTTCTTATTTTCTCTTTACATGTTTCTTAATATCAAACTGAATCGACTTGTTGGATAAAAATCAATTATCTACCTAGTTTGATTGTGGTGCAAAATGGGTAATGTATAGAATTATTGCAAATTGGTTTAACGGATAAAAACCAATAAAAAATCAAAATTTTAATATTTAAAAAAAAACTAAATTAACTTAAATTTTTTAGTATTTTTTTACGTTTACATCTATAGTTATTATATAATCACTACAAGAAAATCACGAAATAGAAACTAAACTTTAAAAACTAAAATAATTAGTTGTAATAGTAACTAAATTATAGACCATTTTAGAAACTAATTTAAAAATCAATTTTTTATTTAGTTTCTAAAATGGTCTCAAATTTAGTTACTATTGCAACTAATTATTTTGGTCTCTAAAAATTAGTTTCTATTTCATGATTTTCTTGTAGTGAATATATGGATGCATATTATTGAAATTTCTACTTTAATGTGATAACTTTTTTTTGTTTAAGTTCTATAATAATATGTATTTAAAATGTTAAGAACCGTAAATTAATGTTTCATTTCAGTTTTTAATATTATACAATTATAATGCTGTGTACTTTTGAGATTATTCTTATTTTAGTAGTTAATTCAATACCTATTCATAAACTATTTATTAATAATAGAAATTACTTTATATATCAATAATATTTTTAATTTATAAGATATATTTAATTTAGTTAATATAGTGACTATTTTTTTATTTTTAAAAATAATTTTTATTTAATGATTTTCTTGTAATTATGAAATAAATATTTGTATAAACAAATAGTGTGGAATAATAGACTTCCAATTATAAAATCTAAGTTTGTATAAAAGTCACTACAAGAAAATTATGAAATAGAAACCAATTTTTAGATACCAAAATAATTAGTTGCAGTAGTAACTAAATTAGAGACCATTTTAGAAACTAAACAAAAAATTAGTTTCTATATCACTACAAGAAAATCATGAAATAGAAACCAATTTTTAGATATCAAAATAATTAGTTGCAATAATAACTAAATTAGAGACCATTTTAAAAACTAAAAAAAATGGTTTTTAAATTAGTTTCTATTATTGTTAAATAGTTTCTAAATTGGTATCTAATTAGCCACCAAGGTTTTTGCTACCAAGTTTAGAAACTAAATAATTGGTAGTTAAAACCTTGGTTTCTAATTAGATACTAATTTAGAAACTATTTAATAATAATAAAAACTAATTTAGAAAGCAAAAATTTTTTAGTTTCTAAAATGGTCTCTAATTTAGTTACTATTGCAACTAATTATTTTAGTCTCTAAAAATTGGTTTCTATTTCATGATTTTCTTGTAGTGTATTAGTTTCTATTATTGTTAAATAGTTTCTAAATTGGTATCTAATTAGCAACCAAAGTTTTAGAGACCAAATTTAGAAACTAAATAATTGGTAGTTAAAAATTTGGTTGCTAATTAGATACTAATTTAGAAACTATTTAACAATAATAGAAACTAATTTAGAAATCAATTTTTTTTAGTTTCTAAAATAGTCTCTAATTTAGTTACTATTGTAACTAATTATTTTAGTCTCTAAAAATTGATTTCTATTTCATGTTTTTCTTGTACTGAGTGACATCTTTTTACCTTAAGCTTCAATTTAAATTTAAAATTTCAATCAAAGTTCTTTTATCATTAAATACCAATATTCATTTATAGTTTTAGTCATATCTTAGAAATACATATATTTTTTCTTCTGATTTGACAAAATTTAATTTGACTATGTTCTCTTACATTATAACATTGTACAGTGATTCAAATACATTCATCTGGGAAGCAAAAATGCAGTGTATTATTGCATTAGCAACAGGAACCATCACAAAACTTGGAGAGTCATTAGTTTCACCAATTGCAAATCAATTTGGATATCTAGTTTACTATAAAAAAAATATAAAAGATCTTAAAAATGAACTCAAAACATTGGAAGGTAGGAAAGAAGGATTGCAAGGGGTGGTTGATGAAGATAAAAGGAATGGACGCCAAATTGTATCTATTGTACAAGATTGGCTCAACAAAGTGGAAAAAATCATAAATGAAGTAGAAAAATCCAATGATTTTCAAGTAGAAAACAATAAGTGTCTTGATATATGGTCTCCAAATTTGGTGTCACGCTATTCATTAAGCAAGAGAGCAAAAACATTGATAATGAATGTTAAAAGATTAAATGAAGAGAAATTTGACATCATATCTTACTCCCCACCAACACCAAGACTTGGATCCACCTTCACAAATGTTATCAAAAGTTTCCCTAGTAGAAAATCAATTATTATAGAGATTTTGGAGAAATTGAAAGATGAAAATTTCAAAATACTAGGCATTTGTGGAATGGGCGGAGTTGGGAAGACTACACTTGTGAAAGAAGTAATCAAAACTCTAGATGTAAGCAAACTATTTGATGAAGTTGTAATGGCAGTTGTTTCCCAAAATCTTGATTATGTGAAAATTCAAGGTCAAATTGCAGATGCTTTAGGCTTGAGATTTGATAAGGAGACTATTCAAGGAAGAGCATGTCAACTAGGTGAAAGATTGAAAGGTATTAACAATATCCTAATAGTTCTTGATGATGTTTGGATAGACTTTGATTTTGAGTCTATTGGGATTCCTTATGGTGAGCATCATAATAATTGTAAAATTTTGTTTACATCAAGAATTGAAGATGTTTGTTATAGGATGGGAAGTCAAAAGAATTTCACAATTTCTGTTTTGTCTCCAGATGAAAGTTGGGATCTTTTTCATGATATGGTTGATAAAAATATTTCAACCAAGCTTGATATTTATCACATAGCAAAAGAGGTTGCAAATGAATGTGGAGGTTTGCCAATTGCCATTGTAACAATGGCAAAAGCATTAGCAAATAAAGAAAAACATATATGGGAAGATGCACTGGATCAATTAAAAAACTCCTCCATCAATTCTCTTTTAGGAATGCAAGCTTACGTATATTCAAGTATCAAGTTGAGTTACAATTTTTTAGATAATGAGGAAGACAAAAAAATTCTTTTCCTTTGTTGCTTATTTCCAGAAGACTTTGACATTCCTATAGAAATTCTACTCAGGCATGGAATGGGTTTGAGATTCTTTAAAGGCATTGATGCATTGTGGAAAGTTAGAAATCGAGTGCATACCATTGTTGATAAACTTAAAAGACGTTTCATGTTGTTAGATGGTAATGTAGAAGAGTGTGTCAAAATGCATGATATTGTACGTGATGTTATCAGATCAATTGCATCTACAGAAGAATATGGTTTTGTCGTACATGGTGATGGATCTCAAATCAAACAACCTAAAGAAGAAACATGTTGTCACAACACTGCAGTTTCACTTATCTTGGAAGAAGCAAAAGAATACCCTAAAACGTTAAATTGTCAAAAGCTTAATCTTTTGCAAATAACATCAAAGAAAATGGATTTGGTTCCAGAAAATTACCTTCAATGTGTTAATAAGCTTATGGTGCTCAATCTTCAAAATTTGCGCATTCATTCAATGTCTTTTGCATTTCAAGCTTTGGACAACATTCACACTCTACTACTCGAAGATTGTCACGTTGGAGATATATCTATAATTGGTAAGCAACTCAAAAAGCTTGAGATTCTTAGCTTTTCTAACTCAAATATTAAGCAATTGCCAAAAGAAATTGGACAACTAAGATCGCTAAGGTTATTAGATTTGACTGAATGCAACTATCTCATTCAAATATCAACTAATGTCTTGGCAAACTTATCTAGACTAGAAGAACTCTATCTCAGAGTAAGGAATCTTCCTTCTAAGGAAAATAATCACATTCTTTTTGAGTTACTGTCTTTATCTCATCATCTGAAGGTCGTAGAGATTGCAATTTTGACAAATGAAGATTTACCCAAAGATTTGTTCTTCGAAAATATTGAGAGATTTTGGGTCTATCTTGGAGATTCATCTACCTTTTTTAATGGAATTGTTCGAAAAGGATACTTACACCCAAATATTTTGAAACTAAATAATTCATATTACAAATATGTCAAGGAAAGTGTGACCATTCAACAATTACTTCAAAAAGTTGAAATTCTCAACTTGGTTGATATAAAAAACATGAAAAATGTCATCTTGGAATTAAATGAAAGGGGTTTTCCATTTTTGAAGCATCTAAGTATCGAGTTTTGCAACAACCTTGAATATGTTGTAGATGCATTTGACGGTTGTATCTTTCCTCAACTTCTATCATTCTCTTTACGTAGTTTGGATAATTTAAAAGAGATATTCAATGTCATTAGTCACATGAGTCAAGCAAATGACTTTACAAAGGCTAACTCCATCACTTCATCTCAATGCTTTGGATCCCTTACAAAACTTAAAATAGAATATTGTAACAAGTTGAAGACTATCTTCACATTGTTTCCAAGAAAAATTAGTTTGGCTACACTTCAATGTTTGCATGTGGTTGAAAGTTATGGAATTGAATGCATCATCTCAAGCAATAGTAAGTATGATGGGAAATCAATGATTGAGTTTTTAAATTTAGTAGAATTGAAGTTGCAAGAACTACCAAACTTGATCGGGTTTTTTGAAAGCAATGTTATTCATGAGAATCGTTCCTCAATAATCCAAGTAAGTTTGATATTCTCTTATCCTTTCTTTTTCCCTTTATATACATGTGTATATTATGCACTTATGTTAACTTTGATATCACCCATGTTAGCAGGTGTTTGGATGAGATTAATTATAGATATAATCATTTTAAAAATGATTATTATAAACATAAGATTTTAAAACAATTTATTACTAATGAAAAGTTACTACATAAATCTTGGAAAAATATAAGCATTTTATGTTTCTCCTTCTTTTACAATGTTTTTTATAACTTATTTTAAATAGTATATAACTTACTTGATCAACATACAATATTAATAATAAATAAAGAAGTTTAATAGTTAAACTTCTAGCATTTTTTAGTACTTTTGGATAAAGTCTCGTTTACTTGTAAACGATGGTAAGAATATTAAATTGTACAAGTAATGAAGTTGTAAGTAAGACCATATTCGTAGAATTGTGCAATAACTTAATAATTAAAGTATAATTTTTAGACCGATAAAACTAAAAAAAAATGTAAAAGACTAAAGTTTCTAACATACAATCACTACTTGTTTTCATTCAGTCAAGATTATATTATTATTAGCCTACAAAATTATTCAAGACTTATACCTTAAGTGAGAGAACCTAAATCCCTTGATTTTACTATCAATCACTTTAATTAGGGTAACAAAAGCTTATTTTAAGAAAAATTCCAATAATGATTAATCCTCTTTACCCTATCCATATACATAAACATGATTGGTTTTCTTCTCTAGTTTTTAACTAAAAAAAGTTTCTCAATTCCGATTGAAATAATAAAATCATATCAATTAGAACAACACAAATATTAATCATAAAAGAAGAATAATAATCACTAACAATTAATAAAAACAAATATAACAACTACATTACATTAAATACTAACGAAAGAAAAAACTTAGCGGCTCATGGCCATGGAGAAAGAATCTTTAGAAGATTTTTTTCCTAATCTCTAGTGTATACGTGTTAAGTGTATGAAAATAAGGTTTCAAAATTTTTCTTTTATAGGAATTGGTCATTTCTCATAATGGGTTTTAGATAATAAAGGTATTTGAGTTTCAAACAAATGTACTTCTTAAGTTCACACAAAATCTTATTATTTTGTTCTTTGAGTTTGTCTTAAGCTGCCCAAAAATTAGTAGCTTAAGCACTCAAAATATGCTTAATTTTTTTCTTTTTGGTCCCCACTTATGCTACTTATAAATATGTAGCTTAAGTTGATATGAGTCATACGTGCACAAGAAGATATAAGCATATGAAACATGAATCTAACAAGATTTAAATCTTATGTTTGTCTTAAATCATGGATCAATGCATAGGAAACTTGAATCTATGATTCCATACACAATATCACAAGAAGAATATGAACACATAATTATATCCTATTTTTCAATGTATGTTCAAGAAAGAAAAAAATAGTGAAATAAAACTAAACAAAGGAAAATATGACTCAAATTCAAAAATAGTAGGCAAATTAGAAACAACTTAAATCGATGAAGAAAATCAAGTCATATCATGTTCTCAACATAAATCATAAGCTCAAATCACAACATTATTCATTAATCAATATTAACTGAGAATTAATGAACACATACACAAAATCGAAGTAGCAATGAAATTACCAATACAATTAACAACAAAAAATCAACTTAGTAATGAAATTCAGTCTACTATGAAATTTGAAACACGCTTTATCACAAAAATATTGTTAATGACAAAATTCCAAATAAGCATACAAATTTCAATTTAACTAAGTTGTTTAATAAATTTCCATGGATTAAACATTACTCTATATACAAAATTCCATACACTAGATTACAAGAAGAATAAGAACAAGCATACAACTAAAATTGTAACACAACAATAAAAAAAAACAAATTGAACCAAACAAAATAAGAAAATAATCTCAAACTATGGATATAATGTGAAAAGAAAATGATTGAACAAGAATAAAAACTCAAAGTAAAGGGGAGAATATGAGAATAATCACGATGGAAGAATGACACACCACTTGAGATGAAATCTTCATATTCCTTATCCAAAATAAGAAAAAGGGATTGAATAGTCATTTGGATCCTAAAAGCTAAGATAAGAATCTAGAAAATTGACCATTCTCACGAAAGTTTCTAAAACCTCTCAAATTCTTGTATATTCAAAAGTGAAATACAAAGAAAGGAGATTATTATATATAGGAGTAGTCATCCAAAAAAAAAAAGATTATTCAAATTACAATGAAATGAATTCTAAATCAAATGCAAGTCTAATTTTGAAAACTTATAAGAGTTGGTCAAAAGTTGAAAAGGAAAAATAGGAGGGTTTTCCATGCTTGTATCACACTATTTATGTTTGTCACATTAGTTATGCTTCTTCATTTCACTATGCAAGGCATATTGAGCTTGAATTGGAATTAGAATCCAATTTGTCTTCTTACTGGCATGTAATATTTTCTTCTCTTTGTACTCCTTAACCAAAAATGTTACAAGAATTTGAAATTATGTATTCTTTTCTTTTTCGTTCTTCCTTGTTTATACCCTCATCTTAATTGGTTGGAGAACATTTCATGTTTTCCTCTAGAAGTTCCCTTAAAGTATATATAAATACTTCTTGTGTGTTTTTTTAAGGGGACAACTTCTCTTGTCTTATTTGTTTGCAGATTCATGAATCCAATGATCAATTAATTGAAGACGTCCAATTGCCTAGTTCAAAATCAAGTGTTGATCAAATTATGCCCATTGCTACTCTTTTCAGATCTAACTGGATGCAACTGTTTCCAAAGTTGGAAAAACTCTTCTTACATGCATGTTCTTCACTAGATATGGTGTTTGATATGCAAAGATCACAATTTCATGGTGAATCACTGGTGTTCTTATTTGCTCAGTTGAAAGAAATAGAGATATCTTGGCTCACTAAGTTAAGACACATTTGGGGTAATGCTCCAAGCTATATTCAAGGCTTTCAGAATGTGAAATCAATCAAAGTTAAGAAATGTGATTCCTTAGGGTTTCTTCTAACTCCCAACATTGCAAGGGCACTTACTCAACTTCAAAAAATGGTGATACATAGCTGCCAATCCATGGAGAAAATTGTTGCAAAAGAAGTAAACCTAAATGGTGATGATGAAGAGAAAAATGTTGAAACCCTAGTGTTTGGTCAATTAGAATCTTTAACACTTGTTGATCTCCCAAATCTTATGAGTATTTGTCCAGATTCCTGTGAAATAATGTGGCCATCTTTGAGATTTTTATGCATTGATGGATGCCCTCAGCTTATTATGACATCTTCCATGGCAAGGCAAGAGAATTTCAATGCCTCATCAAGTTGTTCAACATGTGATGCTGCAAATGGAACTTCTAAAGAGGATTCACCAAGGTTTTCTCATTGTTTCCTTGGATGCACCCCACATGTATTTTCCAACTTCAAGTTTAAGGTAATATGAAAGTAATTTATGTTTTAATTCCTTACACACACAATTTTGGAATTTTTTCTTTAACAATTTTTGTGTGTTATATTTTCTTGCTATCCTTTTCGGGTTAAAATTCTTTCGAAGTTCAGAAAACTAAACACGAAACTGATTTTGTGCTTGAACTCAAACCTCAATATGTTATGCCATATTTAGTTCCACTCTTAATTTAGTTGACTTTTTTTTTAATCAATAAATAAAAAATAAATAAATAAAAATATTTAAGAAATATTTTAATCTTTATAAAAAAAATATTGAATGTAGTCCATAAAATATATATATATATATATGTGTGTATGTTTCACATGTATTTACATCATCCAAAATTTCATAATTTCAAAATACAAACAAATTCAATAAAACTAATATAGACAGTCATGGTGATTTTGCTGCAAAGAAGTCATCATATCGTGACATATGAACCATAAGGTTAAAATTCATCATAAGAAAAAACATTATGGAAAGGTGAGGGTGAAAGGTGCATGATGATTACAAAACTTGCAAAAGGTAACATAGGTTTATCTAGATTATTAAGGTTAGTATTAGTGTATTTTATAAGTAGGTTTTGATGTATAATTTTGTTTTGTTCGGAAGGGGGACTATCATTTTGAAAGCTTAGACAAATTTGATATAGCTTTTGTTTTGTTTTTATCTTAAACATTTTGTAGTTTGCAAAAATTTTATGGAATAAAATATCAGGTGACGTGGTTATGGCATGGTATAAAGGTTGAAATACCCGAAAGTATTTCCTTTAATTATAATTTTATTTTTTGTTGAAAATAAAATATAGAGAAACATAAATATTGACCATAACTATAAACAAAAATGTATTTGTTTAGTTAAAATAAATAAACATCTCTAATGATGAGTCTTCGGCTTTGATATTGATTAGCTATTTGTGTATTGAATTTTTCTTACCATACTCTTTTATTCCACCCTTTTTCTATTAGTAAAATGATGGTTAACTTATTTATTGCAGGCTTCATCAACAGAGAAAGATGTCCCTTCTGTCAGCAATATATATTCCAAAGCAGAAACAGTATCCCCCATTCCAGTTTTGGAACAAATGCAAGTAAAAGGATGGGATTCACTACAAGTCTTGTTCCTTCTCAAACAAAACCAACTTTCTGATGACACTAATGCCAATTGTCTAGTGAAGTTGACACTTGCACAAACACCTAAAAATCCAGCAGAAATCACTGCATTCAACAACCTCACTGTGTTAACTATAGATACTTGTCACAAGTTGAGATATCTGTTCTCATATTCCATAGCAAAGCTCCTTGTGAAATTGCAAGAAATAAAAATGTCAAACTGTAAGGTGGTAAAGCAACTCGTCCAAAGAGAAGGAGAAGATAGCTTAACTCTATCTCTTCCTCAATCAAGTTCTCTCAAAGTACAGGAAAAATCCTCATCTAGTGACTGTGCCACCTCTTTCCAAGAGGCATGTGCCTTAGAGTGGTCATCTTTGAAGAGAATTAGCATATCTCACTGTGGGGTGCTGGAAGTTGTTATTGGTGAAATAGGGGAGAAAATAGACACCATAGTTGCTTCATTTGCTCAGCTGCAATCTCTTACATTGAGCCATCTACCAAATGCTGTAAGCTTTTGTCTCACACCTTGTGCATCAGAATCACCATTTGAGAACATCCATGAGGTATGTAATACATTGCTAACTAGTGCCAAATATTGCTACTAAAATTATTTTTGGAGTGACAACAATGCATAGCTCAAAAGGGTAAGTCCACTTGAGTCTATGTAGCAAAACTTTATGGTATTCTTCTTAACCTCACTCTTTAGTCCCTTTTGTTTGTCTCTTAAGTTTTTTAGAGTCAATAAGTTCTTTATTTTTAAAATTAAGAAAGTTTGGACTAGTTGTCAATGTTGTTCTATTTAAGTCTTTTAATTTTATGAAATTTATAATATATTTGGGAAATAAAACAATTTTTTTTTAAAAATATAATATTTTACAATATTTAGAAGGAAATTATAAAATACAAAATTAATATCAAAGTATCAGTTGTTTGTAATGGTAAATTTCTTATTTGAACTTTAAAAAATATTAAAAAGTAATTTAATAAATACTAAAAATAATTTCATAATTAGAATAAATATATTTTTTCTACGAAATTTAAAAATAAATAATAATAATAACTAAAAATATTAGAAAAATACATTAAAATATAAAAAATTAATAAAATTAAATTAAATAAGTTTTATAAACTTAAAAAAAGTAGTTAAAGTAGCTTATTTAAGTTATAAACTCATAAGATAAACTATTTTGACAAATATTTTTGTAAAAGTCAAATTAGTTTATAAACTACACCAATACATTCATTACAAGAAAATCATAAATAGAAATCAATTTTAGAAACAAAAAATAATTAGTTGCTATAGTAACTAAATTAGAGACCATTTTAAAAACTAAAAAAAAATAGTTTCTAAATTAGTTTATATTATTGTTAAATAGTTTCTAAATTGGTATCTAATTAATTTTAACTACCAATTATTTAGATTCAATTTGGTAGCAAAAACTTTGGTTGCTAATTAGATACCAATTTAGAAATTATTTAACAATAATATAAACTAATTTAGAAACCAAACTTTTTTTAGACTCTAAAATGGTCTCTAATTTAGTTAGTATAGCAACTAATTATTATTTGTCCCTAAAAATTGGTTTATATTTCATGATTTTCTTGTAGTGATTCTTGTACATTTATAAATATGGTTTATTTTGTTAGATTTACATTTAATTAAATATTTTATATTCTATTATTGTAATATAAAATAATATTTCTGTTTAACTATACAAGGATATGCAATAAAGTTTTATGAGTTCAATACTGTCTTTTTTTATATTTTAAACATGAAAATAAATGTAAGTAGCATTCATTTCAAACTTTATCCATTCATGGTTAATTGTTATCTCTATTTTTAGTAGGAAAAAAATTTGTAATGGCACAAATTTTTAAAATAAGAGAACTTAATCAACTTAAAAGCTTTAAGAGACTAAAATTGTAAATAATTTAAACAAAAAGTACTAAATTTACAATTACTTTGAATTCTTTTTACTAAACCTCAAAATGGTATATGCAATATTTCCAGTCCAACACGTATAGTGTTTTTGAAAAGTTGTAATAAGTTTACAATTTTCTAAACATAAACATTTATATCATTCATGTTTCATAAACATGTGTCCACATTTTCAACTATAATCTAAAACACACCAAGAAGCAGTGAGCTTGAAGCCAAATTATGAGATTTGGTCCAATTACATTTTCACTTTTTATCCATTTGCAGGCAACAAGTAATGAAGAAATCAGAATTATGAGAGTTGAACCACTTATAAATGGCTTCATTTTTCCTAATCTAACATATCTAGCAATTTCTAGCTGCAACAAAGTTAGCTGTTTGTTCTCTCCTTCAACATCAACTAGCTTTGTGCGGTTGGTAGAGCTAGATATATCTGGCTGTAGGGAGATAGAGGAAATAGTGTCTACAGAAGAAACACAAGGGAATGTGACTAAGATTGTGTTCCACAGCTTGCAACGTCTAAAACTTGAAAACCTACCAAAACTCAAGGCCTTCTGCCAGGGTTCCTATGGCTTTGATTTTCCATCATTGCATGAAGTATTGGTGAAAAATTGCCACATGATGGAGACATTCTCTCATGAGCCTTCATACAGTCCAAAGTTGGAAGGAGTCATCATGGAAATTGGAAGCATAACCAAGAACATGTGGATGGGAGATCTGAATGCTACTGTACCACTTTGCAAAGGACTTGTCAGTAACATTCTCATCCCCTATCCATTTTTATGTGTTTGTTGTGAGTACATATAATACCATTCTTTACTAAATTAAAAAGACTATAAAGCAAATCTAGGAAGATGCATTCCTATATATATGCAGTCACTTGAGATTTGAAGTAGAAGAGATAAGTTTGATACTGCAAAATGATTTCATTGAAGTGATTAGAACCTTAAGTTGAACCATGATTAGGGTGTCAATGGATGATTTGAATAATTTGTGTTGACTCATTTAATCTATAAACATTTTTTATTGATCCATCCATTTAAAATATATTATCTTTAAAAAACTATTTTCAGTAATCACAACAAAATATTACTCTTGGTGGATCATATTCTTATAGGAATGGAAAAGCATCAAAGAAAAACAAATGAACTTTGTAATGGCAATAGGAAGAAAAACCAGTTCATCAGTTTCCAATGACTAAATACTCTGATGTATTGGAAGAAAAAATAGATACATCATTAACCATTTATTGATCACTGAATTCAACCCATTCCAGCCATTTACTTTTGTATATCAAAATGATTAGATTGGATTGAAGTAGGCATGATTGGTTGGATTGGATTATGGATACATTTGCAACCCTTGCTCATGCTGCACTAAAAAGGGAGGTTTAGTATACATGAACAACAATGAGAAATTGATAAACTACACACATCTTTTACTCAACACACGACACAAATTTGTCTAATCACATCCCCTTTTACATCGAGTTATTTTATTTCTACAAATAATTACTATTAACACTTTTAATATTTCAGTTTTTTTCACTCTATCACTTGTAACATTATTCATCTTATCACACGTTTCTCTATCTTCCAATATCCATCCAAGTTGTACAAAAAACCGTTGAAAATAATTGTAAGAACAGATTTTTTTTCACCATTAGGCCGTTTATTAATACATTTTTCACATAAAATATTTAGACTCGGAGGATCTAATCTCTAGTAAAAAAAACCTCACACTAAATTGGTTAATTTGTCTTTTGAAATCATGGCTCTTTGGTTCATTTACCCATGAATATGATTTTCAGTTGGGTTTTCAAACATCAGAGACACTTGAATGGATCAAGCAGGATAAATGCATACAAAGATACTTCACCGAAGAAAAACACTTGACAGTTGAAGGTTTTCAAAGGCTGCTAAAACTAGTTCCCTCTAATGTGGTACACATATTTCAAAATCTAAAGGAACTCACCATAAAAAATTGTGGTTCACTGGTTGAGGTCTTTGAATCACATGGTGTGGATGCAAAGGAAATGCATGCCATGATACAGTACAAGCTAGAAGCATTGAATTTGTATTTTCTACCAAAACTGATCCACCTATGGAAAAACTATGGTGGAGTTGTGGCATTCCAGAAGCTTAGAATACTGAAAGTACACCACTGTGGCAACTTGTGTAGTTTGTTCTCTCCATCAATAGCCAGAAGTCTAGTGCAACTTAGGCACCTACGAGTTCATAGTTGCCACATGATGGAGGAAATAATTACTAAAGAAGATGAGGAATCAGAAGGATCAAATAATGCTGAGATTGTATTTCCACTTTTGAACAAGCTGGAGTTTCGTTATGTTCCCAACCTCAAATGTTTCTGCTCAGGAACTTTCAATATTGATCTTCCATCTTGTGAAGAAATGATAATTGAAAAATGTCCCAATATGACTACCTTTTGCTATGGATCAGTAACCACAGCAAAGCTTCCCCATATATATAAAGGTTCATATGAGTATATTGACATAATGGGAGACCTTAATATGACCATCCATCATGCTAATGAGAGTTTGAAGGTACATACATTCTCCATATGTAATCACATCAAATGATGTGATTCCTAATAAAAAGGGAAAAGGCCATTATAAGAATTTTGCTTTTCTTTCAGAATACTAACCCCTCCCCAGAATAAGATTTACCAAATGTAGCTTTAGTTGAGTTTCTATTAACAAGCATACATATTGCAGGTTGCACTAGAAACATCCGAGACAATCACATGCATTGAGCATGGTCAAAAGCTGCTGTCTTACATAAGAAGTGATACAGAGTTGGTCGTTGAAGGTAGTGAAAAACTGTTGCATTGTATTCCATCCAACATGCTGCATAGGTTCCAGCATCTAAAACAACTCAAGGTACATGATTGTGGTTCACTAGTTGAGATATTTGAATCGGGGGGAGTGGATGAAAATGAAGATGAAGGGTGGACCAGAACACCGTACAATTTTGATCTACAGGAACTGCATCTGTATGATCTTCCTAAACTGATGCACATATGGAAATATCATGGTGAAATCCTGAGCTTTATGAACCTTAAAAAGCTAAAGATTCAGCACTGTCCTAGTTTGAAAAATGTGCTTTCTCCTTCCATGGCCAGAAGCCTTTCACAACTCCAAGAGCTTTCAGTATATGAATGTGAGTTGATAGAAGAGATCATCACTAGAGATGAGAAACCATCTGAAGAACCAAGCAAGGTGAAGATTATATTCCCGGCATTGCAATGGTTAACCCTTTACCGGCTTCCAAGCCTTAGATGTTTCTGTTCAAGCACTTACCACTTTGAGCTGCCATCCTGCCATGACATAACCATTACAGAATGTCCTAAGATGGAGGCTTGCCATGGAAACAGAGGCACCTTAGAACTTCCTTTTGTCTCCATTAAGACAAATAATTTCAGGGCAGAAGAGAGATCTAAATAAGAATGGAAATTCACTCTGAAAGTTGCCTAAACCATATAACTTCTAATTCGCTATCTAAATCACGTGTTGTACATTTGGAAGGGAGACTTCTGCCTATTACTTTTATCACTATAAACTTGTTCCAGATTTTGCATCTCATGCCTACTTGAGATATTTTTTGCTGTTGTTGACGTTCGATATGATCCACCTAGCAGAACTATCGGTCCAAATATGTCAATATTGGTAAGTAGAATCTAGTAAACTGTACTTGGTATACACATAACTGGAACTTGTCAAAAGGCGCAGTTTTTCATTGGTTTCCAGTTGCACCTACATGGGCACAAAAATAAAAAAAATAAAAAATTGTTCCCCTACCCCATAGGTGCATGAGTGATGTATGTGTAAGTGGTATGAAGCTATACTTACTCTTTTACAAGGAGTGACTCACTTTCCCGTGAGTAAGTATCTTTGCAAGAACTCAATTCTTTGGAACCATTTCTAATGAGCTTTAGAAAAAATCATGTCCTACGTTTAACATAGCAGAACAAAAAGATAGGCAGGCCAAAAATCAAAATATCTTATAACGTGGGACATACCATTTCCGAAGTGAATACGGTACACAGATACAACTATAAAATTCCAACTTCACATTGTTTTCAGTGGTATACATAATTTTAGAAAAGAATAGTCTCAATTCTCATGAATCAAGAAAAAAATAAGAACATGTAAGTAAGACCTGTAATTATGCATTTCTGAAAACTTACCAACAGGTAAAAACAATGGGGAAATAAAATGGTCATATATTACAATGCTCCAACATCAACAACCAAAAACTTTCACTAAGAATTGCTTCTAGTACAGTGTAAAAACTATCACCCTATAAAAGCCAATTGATAGTAATGTTTCCAAGCCATGTGAACAATGGGAACTGAACCAAAGCAATAAAGAGCAAGAGATAGTGGTGTCTGCTTGAGTCATAACTCCTGACCTCAGCAAAAAGAACTCTCTTCATTGTTTTCACCAAGAAGACTCCCATGCATAAACAGGTCCATGGCATCAGAAAGTAGTAGGAGTAGCCCAATATTATTCTTCCAAGAACAGCTAAACATATGCCAGTGAAAGTATACCCAGCATACGCTATAATGTCCAGAAGGGGAGCTTCACCACTGCCCAATGAAAGTAGTGTCACCTTAAGTAGTGCAGCTTGCATAAACCAACCAAGCAATCCCTTGATGAATAACAAGTTCAACGCTTCTGGACTAAACCTGTACATAATAAATATAGCATCTTAATAAGTCACGGTCCATTACAAACTAAGGTTCTTACAAGTTTTCAGTTGGAAATACAACATAAAAACATATTTTTCAAAAAATTAAAACTGAAAAACTTGTGCATCTGATGCAAAAACCAAGAAATTAAAAACAAAGGGGAGCAGAAATAAACACATATCACACAGATGCCAAAATTTCTTGCAACGAAGTTGCCAACATTCAACACTGCTAATAGAGTACTATGCATTTTATTGCATATTTGTAGACCCCTCCCAATGACACACACATCATACAATCCTCCTCAGATAATGGTTTACCAACATTCATTACAGACCAATTAAAACTCAGCACAAACTAGAGAAAATATGAGGAAAACAGTTTTCTCTATATTGCTTTAAAATACCCTCGTATGGCAATAGCATATAGTTGACAACATTTTATACATGGCAATTCAAGAGTGCAAGTATGAACAGGAAAGTGAGGAGCAAAATTTCTAACTAAAAATTTGAGAAGAATAAGTAGAGCAACATACATGTCAGTACTGTATTATTGGATTAAGGTAGAGGAAGAAGTGGAGTACTTACTTTCCATGAAGACCCAACGAGAGGCCAGCTAGAATAACGTAAGTACCAAATGCCATTAATGGAATGTATAGGTCTGGTGCGTTTATGTCATAAATTGGGGGCTTATAAGAGAGCCTACCCCCGACTGGCTCAGTTATTCTAGTCCAATGACCCTGACCCAGAAAAGAAGAAATAAGCAGCATGAAGATAATAACATAACCAACAAATTTAAGGAGAAATGCAGAAAATTGAAACATTACTGCTTACCCTGTGCAGGAATGGTAACAAAACAACCTTCAATTTGTTCTTAACATAATGGTCATTCACTTGGAAGTAGTATTGGGGATCAGAGAAATACCGACTTATCTGTTATTCAATGGAGAAGATTAATTTAAAGATGCAAATCTTGTATTAACATTTTGAGAGACTATCCATACTCAAGATACATATAGATTGCAAATCAAGTCCCATCAAGCTATTCAACGACATTTTTGAGCTACACAATTGGTATCCCCTCTATAATCAGTCAAGCCTAAATAGATTGATATACAGTCATGATCAAAGGTGAGTGCACATACCATCTACAAACAAGATTTTAAAGTAAACCATGCATCATTTCAAATTTTCTTCAAAATGATTAATAAAAAACTCCAAACACTAGAGTGCAAAGTCATGCACAATAGTTTCAGACAATGGATAAATCAGTACTGCTAAGAAGATATACCAACAGTTATAGAAAAAAGGGATTGAATTTTTTTAAGAGGTTAGGCCACTCTCTTAGGTATGAGACGCATTTTAAGCACAAGAAAGATTAGGGAAAACAACAATTTGAACTTCAATGTCCACATAAAATTAACAACTACCTCCGAAGATACAAAGACAAGTTGGTCTTCCAAAGATTTAGGAAATAAATATAGGCATTCATACTTACATGGACATGAATACAATCACTCAATTTATCTTTGAATATCAATTTAGACCCTAAATGCTACTTTTACACTATAAGCTATGAAGAATAAAATTGTCACGCAAAAAGATTTAGAGGAACAACTTCATGTCTCATGTATCATTGGGCAAAACTTCGACAATGTTACTTAGTCTTACATTGCTTTGGACATACTCAGAGCTCGATCCTAATATTTTCCCTCCATAAGCACCCAATCCGCCTCGAATGAGCCCTGAACCAGCAACATTAAAAGCACTCCCGAAAGGATTTGGTGGCAAGCTCGGTTGAGGCTGCGGTACCCCAGGTTGGGATCCAACATTATTGTACATTCTCACTGCCACCACAAAAAAAAATCAACCAATCAGAAAATTTCAATGTGAACACAAAATCAACACCAAGATAACATAATACAAGACTAAGTAAACCCTCTTCTAACAAAACCCGTCATTCCCAAAGGCAACGCGAGATCCATTTCAGAAATAGATTGTCACGCCATAATACCATAAAAATCAACAACTAACAAATCACTATCAATAATCAAATACATCATAAGTTTGAAAGAAAGAGTGTACTAAGCATGAAGGTAGAAACCCCTCATTTCAACAAATTTAATGTACTAGAAATTTGAACAGAAAATTCCATTTATTAATGATTAAAAACGCTATCAACAATGCAAATGTAAGTCAAAACAACCGTAGATTCAAAATCCATATTGAAAAAAAGGGAAATGAAATTCGGAGTGGCGTGCCAATTTGAAAACGACCCAGTTAGCAAGAGAGGGAAAAGCTTCAAGCTTTAAACCCCAAAGTGAGAGAAAGGGGCAGAAGCGATGATGGGTATGGTTAAAAATGAACATAGTTTGAATAGATAGTATGATTAATAGGAAAAAGGTGAAATTAAAAATATGTGAAGAGGTTTGAAGCAGAAGAAGAAGAAACCTCGAAGAGAAGGGAAAATTGGCGAGACGAATCACAGTGGTGGAGGAATCAAGAACTATGGCTCCGGCGAAGGAAGTGAGTGAGATCTGAGAACAGAGAGAGAACCCACAGCAGAGGCATAAACGGTAATTGCGATGAACTTCCCTCTTTTATAAAATGGAAAACATATGTTTACTTTGTATCACATAAATAATCATTTTTATCACATCAAAGTTTATTTTGTATTCTTTTAAGAATTTGGACTTTTGCAAAAATTTCGTTATGTCAAATTCGTTTTTGTATAAGAAATATTTCTAAAGATTGAACATGTTTTTAGTCTCTCACATTTTTTTTTATCCTTCAAAAGAAACTGCAAAAAGTAGTAATTTAAAAATAATTATATTTTTAGAATTAATTCTGAAAATAACTAAGAGGACCAACACTTTTTCTAGAATTAAATAATATCATTATAAATAATATTGTTAGGTTCAATAACTGCATCATTGGAAATAATATCATTAAAAACGTCTTAGATGGTTAAGAGAGGAAGACATATTTAAATTATTCGATATTAAGTTTGTTGAGACAGCATCACTAGCGTCAATCACTGCATCCGAGATATTATCTGTTTTGGAGCTCTGAACTCAATCATTATTTTGTTCTTAAAAAGATGTCTTTGAGAGTTAAGGAAGGAAGTTGTATTTAAATTGTTCTAGAACTCGACTTCTAAATAATGTGGGATTATTTGGTGTACCAGAACAAAAAGATTAAAAAAACCAAACATGTCCATTTAAGGACAAAGATATACATTTTTTATAACATCAATTTTATAAAAGAATTTTTATATATTTTCAAAGAGAAGCAAAAGGTTGAATCTAGACATGTGTTATTTGGAGATGCGTCAAAGGTTGAAGTGAAAGACTAGACTAAGGTTCGTACAAAAGGATGGCTTAATTGGGTCAATCCAAGATGTGTATTACGTACCATATCTCTAAAGCAACAACTGTGTATGGGAAACTCATGAAGAAATGTTATTCAATACTTATGATTGATTAGGTATTACACTTGAAAGATGAGCACAGGCGTCTGATCGTTTAAGTTGAAATGAGCAAAAAATCACATGTATAAGATGAATTGAGAAGCGTTCGAGAAAAATGTATGAATGTCATTGTGGCATCTCCATTTTGGAGACCTACATCATATGGTCTAAATGAGTGGAAGAAGAAGAACATGGTGCACGAGTGATCATTGTCGTTTAGTAATCAAATTAAAAACAAATCAATGTAGATTGTCTAACGCAAGACTATATCGTATAGCACCAAAGAGATGATAGTACAAACATGGTCATATGACCTAAAGTCGTCTCCTAACAAATCCAAAAATAAATTTAAAGATTAAAAAGGGGGGGGGGGGGGGTGGGGGAGATCATTTTTCCTAAAAAAAAGAAAGGGAATAATAAAATATAAAAAAAAAATGCGGGTTACACTCTCTT
>Ga0123342_1003695_pt1 | contig 24268 bp, 24 predicted proteins | sample Turbeawhitnodule_FD_89960 | JGI IMG/M metagenome (GOLD analysis project Ga0123342, IMG submission 89960) | Root nodule microbial communities of legume samples collected from Mexico - Turtle bean Mexico white nodule | ecosystem: Host-associated > Plants > Roots > Nodule | place: Mexico: Nepantla... | reverse complement strand
TTATTGTGTGCGGTAGAGGGGTGGGAGATAGAAGATGGGAGTGAGTGTAGTGGGTGGGTGTGATGAGGGGTTTGGGGTGGGGGGGTGTTGGGGGGTTGAATTGTTTATAAGATATTTTTGAAATTTTTTGAGATTAATTGAAATTCTGTGAAGAAATCCAGAAGAGGAATCAAGTTAGCCAAGAACACAAACTGTTTTAAAGCAAAACACAGAAAAATAATTGGTTGTTTCTTAGAATCAATCAATTGTTTATACCAGTTAAAACATAAACAAATTAAAAACAGAACTTAAAGGAGTTCAGAGAAAGAGAAATGCACACAAATAGTTGATACTGGTTCACTCTTACAACAAGAGCTACATCCAGTTCCCAGAAACCACTGGGTAATCCACTAAGCAATCAAACCAGATTATAAAACACCACACACCAAAGTAGTGACCTTGAACCCCTCAAGAAACACACTACCTTTGGAAAACCACACCAAGAGTATTGATCTTGAACACCTCAAGAACACACAACACTCATTGGCAAAACAACAACAGAAATACAGAAGATTGAGAAACGATTACACCTGATCAAAGTACAATCTGAAAAGAATACAATTGTAATCCTATTCCACTCTCACTTGAAAATCCAAAGCTTGATGTGAATCTTTAAAACTTGAGATTAAATATGTCAAACTGAATTTCTCAAAACTATTTCTTACTCTTTAGAAACATATAACAAACTATTTATATATTCCAAAGACTGGTGAAAACATTTAATGAAGGAGCGTATTCAGTTAGAAATAATTTAAAACAGATTCACCATTTAAAACATAATTCTGTTAGGATTTTCAAAGAAACAATCGATTGAAACCATGAAACAATCGATTGATTTGGTTTGACAGTTAAGTCAACCAAGTCAAACAACTTTCAACCTTTTTCAAAACATCTAAGAACAAAACAACTGGTTGATTCGACAAAACAACAGGTTGTTTTTCACTTAGTTGGAAAAACATTTAATTTCAAAAAGATTTTAATTCACATCAATTTTAGATTCAACAAAAGAGTGGATCACACTTTAATCTACCCAAATCTCACCCACACACAGCAGCAACACTAGCCTTTCATCAAACACCTTGGATTTGGATTCTTTAAAGCTCTTGATCACTCTTGATCAATAGGAATTGCTAAGCATGCCAGGGGTAGTGGACAAGCTGAAGTTTCCTCGGAAGACTGACAGGAATCTGAGGCGACAAAAGGATCTAGTGCGAGTTTCACAAGGGGTTTGGGCACAACTGTTAGATTTAATGGCTTACACAAGAGGGGGGTGAGTTGTTTAATGGAAAATTTCCGCAAATAATGTTGCGGAATGAAGATTAATGAAGAAGTATAGACAAAGCAATTAGATCAGCCAAGAAACAAAACTATTTTAAATTGATTCTAGAAAGTCAATCGGTTATTTATATGAATCAACCGATTGTTTATATCAACAAATGTTAAAATCACAAATCAAACAGTTTTAAAGGAGTGAGATTGAGAGAGAGAGAATCACACAAGCATTAATTAAGAGTTATTGATTGACTTCGGTTGAACTTGAGAGACAAAAGTCATATGCTTGCAGTAGCTTGATATGGTCCTTCGTGTAGAAACTCCTTTATGAATCTACCCAATGATGTTGTCCACAGAGAGGTCTCTAGGAATCCTTCATTCTTTGGATAGTTCATCCTGTTGTAGAATTTCAGTCGGTTGTTTCGCAGAATCGATCGATTGTTTTTCTGGACAATTTTCCAGATTCTCTAAAAAGATGTTTTGTTCATCTTTTTCTGCACAATTCTTCACAAGACCTTGTTTTGCATGGTTAGTTTCATCAAAAGCAACATGTACATATTCTTCCATAGTCGTAAGTCTTTTGTTATAAACTCTATAAGCATGACTAGATAAAGAGTAACCAAGAAAAATACCATTGTCCGCTTTCTCATCAAACTTGCGAAGATTATCTTTACCATTATTCAGAATATAACATTTACATCCAAATACCTTCAGATGACCTATATTGGGTTTCCTTCCATTGAGCAATTCATATGGAGTCTTTTTTAAGATAGGCCTGATGAGAATCTGATTCATTACATAGCATACGGTGCTCACCACATCTGCCCAGAAATACTTTGGCAAGGAAGATTCACTCAAAATTGTCCTTGCCAGTTCTTCAAGTGATATGTTCTTTCTTTCCACCACACCATTCTGCTGAGGTGTCTTTGGAGCAGAAAAATTGTGGAAGATGCCAAGCTTTTCACAGAAGGAGCTGAACTTCTCATTTTGGAATTCTCCTTTATGATCACTGCAGATAGTACAAATATTGTTGCAACAAGTATTCTGCATCCTCTTGGCTAGCTTCTTAAACATAGAGAAAGCATTACTTTTTTATTCCAGAAACAGTGTCCATGTAAACCTGGAAAAATCATCAACTACAACAAGAGCATAATAATTCCCACCAAGGCTCATAGTTCTTGAGGGGCCAAACAGATCCATGTGCAACAACTCAAGGGGTTTTGAAGTGGAAACCATATTTTTCAGTTTAAAAGAATGCTTAGTTTGTTTCCCCTTTTGACAAGCTTCACATATATGATCCTTCTCAAACTTGAGCTTAGGTAAGCCTACAACAAGATCATTAGATATCAGTTTGTTCAAGTGATGCATATGAATATGAGCAATTCTTTTGTGCCAAAGCCAATATTCCTCATGTTTGGTCAAAAGACAACCTATGGATGTGGAATGTGAAATATCAAGTAGATAGACATTATTAATTATTTTACCAAATAGCAGTACTTCTTGAGAATTTGGTAGACAAATCTCACATGCGTTGGTTTTGAACATTACTTGATATCCTCTATCACATAGCCGACTTAAGCTGAGAAGGTTGTGCTTAAGTCCTTCCACATATAGAACATCATGGATCAAGAAGTTGTTCTCATTACCAATAATGTCTTTTCCAAGAATCTTTCCTATGTTATTATCCCCATACGTCACATGGCCTTCTTTCTTGAGGATGATGTTAACAAACTTGGACACATCTCCTGTCATATGTTTGGAGCAGTCACTGTCCAAGTACCACATATGTTTGTTTTTCATCAAGAAAGCATGCAAAAAAACAAAATGAGGTGGCAAGGTTTGGTCCCTTAATAAATTTGGGTCCATAGAGGTTAACTTGATTGTTAGGAACCTTAGGATTCTTACGAACCCATTTTAAAACACCACTAGGAACATAAACTTTTCGAATTTTGAAAAATCTAACAGAATGACCCTTTCTCATATAGTAGAAACAAGAAACAACCTGTTGTTTCGACTTTTCAATTGGTTGTTTTTCTGTAATGGTTGAAAAAGGTTTTGAAATGCCACTATGTCTACGCTGTGGATTAAAACCAAGAACAAATTTTCTAAAGACGCGATTTTGAGATGTTAATACATTCTCAAAGTTGGATTTTCCTTTTGAAATTTTATTCATAGTTTTCACAAGATAAAGAACCTTCTTTTGGAGAGATTTACACTTTTTACAAGAATTAGATTCACACTTGCAAGAAGAATTTTGATAAATCATCTCTAAATTTTCGAAATTAGTTTTTGAGTTGTTTAATTCTTTTTCCAAAACCTTGATTCTATTTTCCAACCATTTTATTTTAATTTTCAACTGATTGTTCGAAAGGGTTAATCTATAGGCTTCTTCATGAGTGTCTTTAAAAGCCACAAGAAGTTTATAATAATTTTCAGCATTAATGGAAGAGTTTGTACTTACACTGTTTGATGCAGACTCTTCTTTTGTCATCAGACACATGTTGGTTTTTGAAACTTCAAAGGATGATCCAGAAGAAGACATGTCATTGTCTAGCCAGGCAGTTCCACTTGAGTCTTTATGAGTTCTTTCAAGAATGTCCCACATATCCTTTGCCGAAACACACTTTTAAAATCTGAGAAACTCATTAGAATCAAGAGCAAATACAATAATATTTTTGGAAATACAATCAATCTAAACCTTTTTACTTTCACTCTTACTCCATTTGGACAAGGATTTTTCAGAAAAAAAAAAACTTTATTTTTTTCAAGCATGGGTATAAGAGAACCACTTGTGATAACATCCCAGATTTTTCTATCTATAGATTCAACAAAAAATTTCATTCTAAACGTCCAGATTTTGATAGTTCACATCACAGAATAAAGGTGGTCTATTGATAGACGCTCCCTCCCCAAAAGGTAACTTGTCAGCCATTAATTTTTTTTTTAAACAAGACTTGAGAAATTTCCAAGAACCTAGCTCTTGATGCCAATTGTTAGATTTAATGGCTTAAACAAGAGGGAGGGGTGAATTGTTTAATGGAAGATTTTCGCAAATAATGGAGTGGAATGAAGATTAATGAAGAAGTACAGAAAAAAGCAATCAGATCAGCCAAGAAACAAAATTGTTTTTAATTGACTCCATAAAATCAATCAGTTGTTTATACGAATCAACCAATTTTTTTATACCAGCAGATGTTAAAATCGAAAATCAAATAGTTTTAAAGGTGTGAGAGAGAGATAGAATCACACAAGCAATTATACTGGTTTACTCCTTACCAGAGCTACATCCAGTTCTCAGAAAAACCTCTGAGATTTCACTATGTAACCAACAACAAATTACAAACACATACACCAACAAAGAGGTGATCTTAACCTGTGAAGAACACTCACCCTCTTTGACAAACCACACACACAAAGTCAGAGCACCCTCTGACCTTAGAGTACCAACAGTTTACAGATTTACAAACTTGGAAACAATTACAAAAGGAAGCAGAAAGGATTACACCTTATTCAAGGAATTACAGTTGAACCTACTCCACTCTTAAACCAATGCAAAGCCAAAGCAATCTTGCAAACTTGAATCCAATCTTTCACAAAAGTGTTTCTGAATCTCTCTTTATGTATATTTGAAATAGGGAGGTAATCCCAGTTTTATAGCTTTCGAAAATAGCCATTTAAGGCAGTTAATCATGAGCTAAAACAGATTGAAATAAAAAAAAACAGTTTTAACGGTTTTAAGAAAAACTGCTAAGGATTTTCAAATATCAATCAGTAGAATTGTCAAATCAACCGATTGAATTGGTTTGACAGTTAAGTCAACCACGATCAAACCAGTTTTAAAAACCTTTCAAACACACTAAGATAAAAACAATCGATTAAAACGATAAATAAACAGGTTGTTTTTCACTTACTTTGAAAAACACTTTTTCTTTTTAAGGAACTAGATTAATTCAGATTTGAATTGACTAATAGTGGATTTAACAAATTCTAAACTACCCAGAACCCATGCCTATACTCATCAACACAGTCTTCAAGCAATCTTTATGGATTTGGAAACATCAAAGCTTCAAATTCAACAATAACGTCGAGCGGTGCATAGCTCTAGGTCACCAACTGGCGAGCTTGGTGAAGGAAGGGTTCCTATAGAAGTACTTTTAGGGTGACCATGAAGAGCCAAAGGGAGAAGTTGCCCTCAGGTACCAAGTCCATGAGACACCAGTCCATGGAAAGCTGAACACCATCTTAGGAGGATTTTTTGGAGGAAGGAGCTTTGATTTCATGCGTAAGTGATACGTGCGAGTAGTGATGTCCCTAGAGGTGAGGAGACCTGACCATCCACCAGAGCTCGCTCTCTGCTTCATGAGCTCTGACAAGGAAGATGTGGTTCCTCACAAGGATGATCCAGTGTGGTATCTGTTGTGATCGTGGGAAGGAAGGTACACAGAGTTCTCATTGACCAGGGAAGCTCGACTAACATGATGTTCTGGCCAACATTCAACAGTTTGTAGTTATCTCCCGACCAGCTGAGGCTGTACGATGTTGAAGATGGGAAGCTTTGATGTATCAACTCCTCATGAAGCCTGAAGCTGTGTTGTGTTTTAGGTTTAGGTTTTGTTATGGGGTTTAGAATCTTTGTAAGATCAATATTGATTCTCAAACAAAGCTTATTTCAATCTGTTTTAAAGATTAAAGTGTTTTTCCATGCAAAGGGAAAAACAATTGATTAAAGTTTCGAGATAATCGGTTGTTTATCACTTAGCTGGCAAAGGTTTTTTGAATCAGTTGTATAACTGTCAAAACCATTCAATCGGTTAAATCATGGTTTTAACCGATTAAATGTATGTTTTCATAATAGTTTTTTGAAAACCTGTTTTAACTGATTTGGTTGTTCAAATCTGCCTTCAACGGTAGCTTCTCAAGGTTTATAAAACTAGTTTTCTTTCAAACGTGAAATAGATTGATAAAACAGAAAAGTTTGATACTCTGATTTGAGATTGAGAGATTACCAACTGTTTGTGAAAAGGTGTTTTACCAAGTTTTAGCAAGATTGCTTTTGAGCTTTGTTGTGATTCAAAGAAGTGATCAATAGGGTTTCTGGTGTACTGTGATTCCAGGTGTTTTGTAACCCTGTTTAGGTTCTTGTAATTGTTCATATTACTCTCTGTAAAACTGTTGTAAAATCATGTAAAGTTAATGTGATTCTGGCTTGAGGTGTTGGTTGTGTGCAAAGAGGGTGAGTAGGCTTTGTGGGATTCAAAGTCGCCTCTTTGTGTGGTGTATGTGTAATCTGTGATTGGTTGCATAGTGAAATACTCAGTGGTTTGACTGAGGAATAGATGTAGCTCTTGGATAGAGTGAACCATTATAAACCTTGTGTATAATTCTCTCTATCTCTTCTCTCCATAACTGTTTGATATTTTCCGCTGTCATAAACAATCGGTTGAATCGTTATTTTAGCCGATTATAATTCTGATATCTGTTTCTGTTTGCTATTTTGATTAACTTTCTGAATTGCTTTTCTGAGTTGATTGTTAAAGTTTCATTCTAAGGAAAGTATTTGTGAAAATCTTTTGTAAAAAATTCACCCCCTTCTTGTCATAGCAATCAATCCTAACATACGATTGGTGCTTGGTTGGCTTCACAGGAGGTCAGGTGGAAGTGAGAGGGTACATCGATTTGAGCATGACTTTTTCTGATGGCACTTTGGCTAAGACGATTACTATAAGGTATATTGTAGTTAATGCATCTTCAACCTGTAATTTTCTTTTAGGGTGACCTTCTTTGAACAAGTTGGGTGCGGTAGCCTCAATGGCACACGTGAAGATTAAGCTGCCTTCTCTTGAGGGAGGAGTGATTACCATTAGGTCTGATAAGAAGATGGCATGGAAATGCTACGAGAGTAGCTTGAAGAAAAAAATGGGAACATACTCAATCACTGTTCACGGGGGATAGCCATAAGAGATCGCGGAGGCGGGAGTCGCCAAAGAGAGGCGACCTGGAACTGCTGGTGAGGTTCAGGAAAGGGAAATAGAAGGGAAGAAGTTTAAGCTCAAAACCTCGCTAAAGAGTTGCATGATAAGATAATTGAGGTGATATCAAAGCACATGGATGCTTTCGCATGGTCATCAACGGACATGCCCGAGATAGACCGAGATTTTTTGTGCCATAGGCTTACTATGGATGAGAAGGTCAGGCCAGTGGCCCAAAGGAGAAGAAATTTTAACGAGGATAAGTGCTTGATCATCAGAGAAGAGACTCAAAAGCTCCTGAATGTTGACCACATAAGCGAAATCCAATACCCTGAGTGGTTAGCAAATGTTGTGTTGGTTAGAAAGGCCAACGGGAAGTGGAAGATGTGCATCGACTTCACTGACCTGTAGAAAGCTTGTCCCAAGGATTCTTACCCATTTTCAAGCATAGACTCCTTGGTAGATAGTGCCTTGGGTTGTCGGTTGTTGAGCTTCCTGGACACGTTCTTGGGATACAACCAAATTTGTATGCACCCAAGGGACGAGAGCAAGATTGCCTTTATGTCCGAGTTCGCCAGCTACTGCTACAAGGTCATGCCCTTTAGCCTTAAAAATGTTGGTGCCACTTACCAGAGGTTGATGGACAGGATCCTTGCACCAATGCTTGGGCGAAACGTACAGGCATATGTAGACGACATGGTCGTCACATCCGAAGAGAAAGACCAGCACATTGCTGACTTAGAGGAGCTATTCACGACAATAGCTAAGTATAATTTGAAGCTAAATCTAGAAAAGTGTGCTCAGGGTGAAGTAGAGAAGTTCCTTGGGTTTTTGCTGCCTGAAAGTGGTATAGAGGCCTTCACCAAGTTGAAAGAGTACTTGGCCAGTCCCCCTGTTCTTGGTAAGTCGCTTCCAGGTAGCCCCCATTCGTCTTTATTTTGCAATCACAGATCGGGCAATCAGCTCGGTCATTATTGAATATCAAGATAAGGTCCAGAAGTCGATCTACTTTGTGAGTAAGGTATTGCAGGGACCAGAAATGCGGTACCAAGCCATTGAGAAGGTCGTTTTACATGTTGTGAAGAGTGACTTGTTGCTTGTGTACCAAATAGGAGTGCTTGAGTGCTCGGGACTGTTAGAATGTATGGCCTTAAACGAGAGGGGGGTGAATTGTTTAAAGGGGTTTTCGAAAACTTTTTAAGCTAGAATGAAATTCTTTGCAAGAAACCAGATTGGGAATTCAATTAGCCAAGAAACAAAGCACAAAACAAAAAAACACCAAAAAAACAATCGGTTGTTTATACCAGCAAAACAACAACAACTGAATTTAAATGAGTTTAAGGGAAGAAAGAGATACACAAATAATTTATATTGGTTCACTCTTAAACCAAAAGCTACATCCAGTCCCCAGAATCCACTGGACAATCCACTAAGCAATCAATTACATATTACACATAAAACCACCAAAGAAGTGACCTTGATCCCCTCAAGAAACACACTTCCTTTGGCTCAGCACACACCAAGAATGTTGATCTTGACAACCTCAAGAGAACACAACCGTTCTTGGCTTTACAACACCACAATTTACAAAGTATTCAGAACAAATTACACTTGTTACAGAATGAACTAAAATCAATACAAATGTAATCCTATTCCACTCTCGCTTGAGAAAACCAAAGTTGAATAGTGAAATATCAAATCTTGAAAGCAATCTCTGAAAAACTCAAATATGTTTTTCTCTTTTTCTTGTTTGTTATAAAACATTAACAAACTATTTATAACTTTCAAATATTGGTCAAAGCATTTAAAACAGGAGCACATTCAGTTTGAAAATCATTTAAAGCACACTCAACTAACAAAACAGATTTTGTTAGGATTTTCAAACAAACAATCGATTGATTGCACGAAAAAATCGATTGTTTTGGTTTGACAGCAAGTCAACCAACCAAAATAGTTTTCAACCTTTTCAAAAACACCTAAGAGTAAAACAATCGGTTGTTTCAACAAAACAACAAGTTGTTTTTCATTTAGTTTGAAAAAACACTTTAACTTAAAAGATTTGAAAACACTTTAGCTTTAGATTCAACAAAGAGTGGATTACACAAATAAACTACCCAGATCCTACTCTAAAACACAACAACAACTTTAAGCAACTTTAGCCTTCCATCAAACACTAGGATTTGGATTCTTCAAAGCTTTTGATCAACTTGATTCAACAGGGACCTCGGTCTAGGCATGTGGGTATGGTCAGTTCGACTTTTGGGTCTAGAGGGTGGGCCATGAGTTTAGCCCAGCTTTGTTGGTAAGCCCGATGGAGAATAATTAAAATAATAAGTTTTGTCATATATTAATATGAAGTTGTCAGTTAAATATATATTTTAACCTATAGATAAGTGTATGTGTTAATATATATATATATATATATGGTTGTTAAGTGAGTAGAGAGCACCCGAGAATAAAAGTGCACAAGATTCTTTTCTGTTGTTAGCATCATGAGTAAAGGTGCCCGTAGAAAGAATGTTTTCCTGTTACGTATGCTTTCAGTTGATATTCTATTCTCGTGAGTGAAAGTTGTTACAAGAGTAGTTATAAAAGGGGCTTGAGATCCCATGTAAAGGTATGCTGTTTTTGAATACTAGACTGAAACTGAATACTCATCTTATTTTGTATGCTCTCACTGACTTGATCGTCGGAGTGTGATTTTAGAGCCCCCTTTGTCCCAACGGAGCCACCTTCCAGTGCAACGAGAAGACGCATAACAGAATCTAGAGGAGACAGGTTAGAAGCAGAGCTTTCCACCCAAGTCAACCGACGAGAGACTCAACCGTTTAGAACAATTATTTTTTATCTAAAATTAATTTTTATTTGATGATTTTTGTTCTTGCCGGTTGACTTGGTTGCTGGTTGACTTTGGGAATAGGTTGTGAATCTGCCAGGCTCTGCTAGATTTGTTTTTTTCCTGGGATGTTGGAACGCAACTCTGTTTGAAATAGAGGGGGCCCTACCTGTTGATTGTACTTCGACGATCAAGTCAGTACTGGACTAAGAAACAATAAGAAGTAAATAGTTTCAGTCTTAGAAACGGTGTACCTTTACCAGGGATCTCAAGTCCCTTTTATAGACTATATAGGTTGCCTCACTGTAACAACCCTTCTCTCAAGAGTATCTTATCTCGAGTGAAAGTAGGTTTGATGGGAGGACATTCAGTTACGTTAAACATAATCTTAGTGTAACAACCGCACAGAATCTTCCTCCATGGAGTGCATAATCTTAACAACATGGCCACCAGGGTACTAACTCATGTACCAACATTATAGGGCCCATCTGTCACTGTAGGTGCTTTATGCCTTTACATATCATGCATGCAGCTTAACCCTGAAATCCCTAGCGCTCTTGGGCCTAGGCGCCTCTAGTGGGTATTTACTTATGCTAGACCTAAATGTACTATACACACCACGTGCAATTTCGCTGATCAAACCTTACATATATATGAGTTTCAACACACGCATTCTTGGGGTCCACTTACATGGCCCACTATCTCGACCAGACCACCGAGCTGACCTGTTCCACGCAAGTGCCGATGTCCGATCACCTGAGCACCGAGCCCAACGCTCTGGTCTAGTACAATTTCTTAATAATGTATATGATCTCAAATTTAGAAATATCTTAAACACAACTGAGGAATAATATTATATAATGTTCAACATAAAATATGATTACTTGTGTTGGAACACTTGTAAGGCTACTCAATCTTAAGTCAATAAGGTGATGAAAATTAAATACATGGTCCGATCGAACAACAACCAATGTAGCAAAATGTTAAGTATAAAAATAAAGCAGCATTTTAGAATCATTCGTCCTAATGAAAAGGCACAACATATTAAATATATTTGACAATAATGATGAGTGAAATGAACTTTTATCATCCCAAAGGGCTTGATCACACACCATTGTCATACAGACACCTCACCATTAATGTTTGTATAAAATAAATAAAAATGAAAAATCATTAATGAATATGTGCGCCTTTATGTGAGAGGACAAAAATGCTTTGTAAATAAGTCTTGTCATTTACCAATAATTTTGCCTTACTTTCTTCATCTTGGATATTTTTCTTCCACTCTTTCAACCCTTAACTTGGGCATGCCTCCTACTTTTTATTTATTTATTCATCTTTGTTGATCTTTCATGGTCCATAGTAAGAGTGAAAAATATCCAAATTGCAAAATTTAATTTATAATTATCTAAATCTATATTACTTTTAATTCATTTAAATGAATTTATTTCAATTCCAAATTCATATTTTTGAATTTTAAATTCAATTCATAATTAACTAAATTCATATTGCTTTTAATCCATTTAAATGGATTTATCTCAAATCTGAATCTATATTTTTGAATTTTAAATCCAATCCATTTAATTGGATATGGATTAGATATAGATTGGATACATTTTTGGATTGCCCAAAATAGATTTTGGATTGGATTTTGAGTTGGCTTGGGCCCAGGTTGAGCCGAATCAACCCAGACCAAGGTCGAGCTAAGTTGGTCTGAGCCAAGGTCCAGTAGAGTAGACCTGGGCTTAGGTCGAGTCGAATCAGTCTAGTCCAAGTCAAGCCCAAATGAAACGAGACCAGGTTCAGCCGAGACGACCCAAAACCAGATTGAGACCAAGTCGAGCTAAGTCGACTCGCAATTAGGACCAAACAAAAGGGTTGTAAACGGGAAACTAGTAGAAGAGTAGGAAAATGACCTTGGTGCAATTATGAACTTATTTACATACTCTTAACTTTTGCTATGATTTTCATATGCTTATGCTTTAGTTATTTGCTTACGCGTACCGTGTTCGACATTCGATTAGCTTGAGAATAGCAACTTATCACTACAAGAAAAAGCTGGATTATCTACGGATTATTACAGACCAATTTTTTTTCGTATGTAAATTTAATTTACCCACTATTCAATCTGTAGGTAATATCATTTTAGGCAGAAAAGAAGTAGAACCGGGAAAAGTAAAGTAGAGGTGTACTTACCTACCAATCATAGTTGGTGGGAAAAGATAAGACATGGATAATATAATTTAAGTCATAGGTAAATTAAAAAAAATCACCCCAGCGCCTATTTTTTGTTCGAAAATTTTCAACATGCTTAGTTTCAAAAACTGAAAGTTCATTGTGTACTGAATTGAAAACCCAAAGCATTGAAATAAAAAAGTGTTACCCAAATAAGAACCACGTTCCCAAATCAAACCTCTCCATTTCGTTCCCAAATCAAACCTTTCCACTTCGTTTTCAAATCAAATCTATGAACCTCGTTCCCAAATCACAAAAGCGAAATCCCAAATCTCATCCAAGAGTGAATCTTCCCCATTGGAGAGAAAACAGTTTTCGAATCAAACCCTAACTATGTAAATCGTAACAATGAAGTGGCATAGAATAGATTTCGCATCCATTGATGAGTCAAACCCTACCATCAGAGGTAAGATTGTTTGATTTGAATCAAACGTTTTTGAGTTTTTCTTTCTCCATTTCAGTTTTACCATCCAATCCCCTTTTGAGCATGCAGTGATTCTTGGTGTGAGATGTGTTCAGTGTGGCCTTGAACAACGACAGGAGTGCGTGAAGTAGTCTGGACTCATTTCACTGGGGTAACTGCATTTTAGTGTACTAACTTCTTTTGATTCTTGTTGTTGACCAAACTTGTTTGAAATAACTTGTTCAGAAGATGTAGGCCTATGCATTTTTATATATAGGTTGTATATGCTTCTTTACATTGTATCCGTGCAAAACCTTTATGTCCCATTCTATTAAGAACTTAATCACCGAAGATGCTAACTGTCCTAACCAATCCTCAGTCATCGACTCCAGTGACTGACCTGAGACATCGTACACCGGTGCCTGATAGCAGAGATGGGCCACATAAGGTGGGCCCCAGATACACGTATCAGGGTGTTGGTCAGTCTTCGGACATCGGTATCATGGACCTCGACGTTGGAGATCAACATCAGACCTCGCTAGAAGAGGGAGAGATCAGACGTCGACGGTCTGAACAGTTATATTGGGCGACATAAGGTGGGTCCCAGAATTACACAGTTATCAATTGAAAACATCAGATAAGGGGAACGCCTAAGTCATGAAGGATCCATGTCGGTGGTGTGTATAGCGCATTCAGGCGTGGCACGGGTGAATAGCCCTTGGAGGCGCTAAGGCCCATTAGGGTTAGGGTCTCCAAGGGAAGTTGCATGCATGCCACGTGATTACTTAGGGCACCCGCGCAACAGATGGCCCTGGAGATTTGGTGCACAGGTTGGTACCCAGGCGGCCATTCTATTAGTCGTTGCTCTCCAATTAAGGGAAGTTCTATGTGCCAGATTACGCTAAGATTATGTAATAGCGGCGCAAGGAAATTCTTCAAGGAACCCTAGATATGGGTAACAAAAAAAAGGTAAACCCTAGTTTCAACCTATATACGGAGTTGGGAGTAAAGCAGGTGTTCGCATCTGTCAAACACCCTAGACGAACGGGCAGGTCGAGTCTGCCAACCGATTTCTGCTCAGAGGCCTGGAGAGAAGGCTAGATAAAGCCAAAGGGACCTGGGCATAGGAAGTTTCTAGAATTGTATGGGCCTACCACACTACTCCCCAATCCACAACCAGAGAAACACCCTTTAACTTGGTGTACGATTTGGACGCGATGATTCCAGTAGAAATCCAGAAGAACTCACCACGTTTTCAGAGCTTCATAGTCGAAGAGTCCAATGAAGAGAGAAAGGTGAACCTATATGTAATGGACAAAGTAAGGGAGGAAGCAAGGATCAAGGCTGAAGCCTTGAAGAGAAGGGTGGAGTACAAATACAACTCCAAGCTGAGACCTCGACAGTTCCAAGTCGTCGACCTGGTGATGCGAAAGGCCCACCCGTACCAGCTAAAGAACAAGTTGTCCCCCAAGTGGACTGGTCCTTTCAAAGTGACAGAGTCCCCTTGGGAATGGAGCATACAGGCTCGAGACGTTAGAAGGAGGGGCGATTCCTCGTACTTGGAACGCGACCAACAAGTTTTATTTTAGTTAAGTTGTTTGCATTGTACACAGTTTTAGGGGACACTTTTTTTCCCTTATAAGGGCTTTTTAACGAGGTCACCCAATAAAATTTTAGTTATTCAGTTAAGAAATATGTAGTGCAGTGCAGTTAATGAACCTCTCCCTTAGTGTGATGCACCAAGATCGAAAATAGTATGGTTCCTCAGTGAGCCTCCCTCTTGTGTGAGTTCAGCCAGGCTGAGAATAGTATGGTTTAATCGTTAAAGACCCGTCCCTTAACTTTTTACAGCAAGGTTGCGGTCAATTATTTAGACCTGTCCCTTGACTTTTTACAGCAAGGTTGCGATCAGTTATTTAGACCTGTCCCTTGACTTCATAAAGCAAGGTTGCGGTCAGTTATTAAAACCTCTCCTTTGACTTCATACAGCAAGGTTGCAGTTGGTTATTAAGACATGTCCCTTGCCCCATGGGCGAGGACGAGGTCAGTTAAGAACCGTCAACTTGGGTTAGAAACACCGAGACTGGGAATAGTATGGTTCCTCAGTGAGCATCCCTCTTGCGTGGGAACACCAAGGTCGAACAGCATGGTTCGGCAGTTACATCCTCCCTTGCCCCATGGGCGAGGACGAGGTCGGATACGAACCGTTCCCTTGGGTTAGAAAAACCAAGGCTGGGGATAGTATGGTTCCTAAGTAAGCCCCCCCCCCCCTGCGCCCTTGTGTGGGAACACCAGGGATGAACAGTATGGTTCGCCAATTAAGAGGTGAATCTATGTCGAAGACGCTGTTAGTCAAAGTTAATGCAAGAAAAAGCAGCTAAGACAAAGAGATTAAAGAAAGAACAGATAAATATATATATATATATATATATGAATACAAGGTGCGAACTATTTTTCAAGAAGTTAAATTACAGGAAGAAGTTACTTTCTGGGCACAAGCTGCCCATCAACGAACCACTTCGACCTTGCGAAAGGGGAAAGATCCACCTTAGGATGCACGCAGGCAAATTGAGCCATGGCATCTTGAAACCCCTCACCATAAGTTTCGGTAGCGTCATTGGTGAGCTCTTCTTCTGTCTTCTTGAAGAGTTCGACCTTCTCAGCCAGTTCCCCCTCCACTTGCCCCAATTGGACTTTGCGTTGGGTGGCCCTCTCCTTCAGCTTGGCCATTTTGGCCTGCACCTCCTCTACCTTCTCTTCCAGTTCAATCACTTTGTTGTAGAGGGGTAGGATCTTTGACTCAGACTGAAGAGCCTCCTGGGACTTCTCGAAGAGAAGCCTCCTAGCTTCCTTCTCAGATTTTCGAAGCCTCATCAGCTCTTGGTTGAAGGCGGCTTCGCGTCAAAAGAGCTAACTCTTCCTTCAACTTCGCCATCCCGGCTTGCAAGTCTTGCACCTTGGATAAAGAGATGTAGGAGGCGATGAGATACTCCTTGAGGCCTTGAGCCACCTCTTGGTTTTTGAAGCATTAAAGAGCTTGTTGGAGGATGGCTGGAAGCTCAACAGCAAGAGGTGCTTGGTGACCTTCGGGAGCACTCTCCCCCCGCCTTCATGCGCGATGAGATCTTGAGGGGAGGAGGCGCTGGGAGGGTTGTCTCGGAATGATAGCGCATGGCCATCGAAAACAAAGTGTGATGGTGCCACGACGTCGCCCACCCTTGGCCTTTTAAAGACGAGGCCCATGCAGGTGTCCTCGTCCTCCGAGCCAGCGGTCACCACCACCACTCCTTTCTGCCTGTTGTCAACAGGGGTTGGTTCAAATGTTTTTGGGGCAGAGGTGGCGGAAGGAGGAAGGTTTGCAGGGGTCAAGGTACCCGCGGCAGCAGCAGCTGCCCTACACTTGGCAAGTAGCTCAACCAGTTTCTTTTTCTTCTCCGCGTTAAAGGCCATCTCTGCACAAAAAGAACAATATGTAAGAATTAATTCAGTTAGCCAAAGTGAGGGTACGCGGGGTAAGCAAAGTTAAGAAAGACAGGGGGTACCGATACGCTTTTTGAGGGATGTTGGGTGGAACTCGAATTCGATTAGCTCAGTGGTGTCAAACACCGTCCCCAGCTTCAAGAAAAACTCGCAAATTCCTCGATCTTATGGAGTCAAGTCTTCCAGACTCCTTGGCTTCTTGAGTCCAGGCTTCTCCACCCAATAAAGGGGACATTTGTCTAGAAGGGTGGGGTCGTGGACGCTGCAACTCACCTTGAAGAACTTCTTCTTGAAGCCCTTGTAGGATTGCTGAAAGAGAGTTAGGAGAACTCTCCCCGCCACTCCATTGAAGCTTAGCCACAACCTCTTGTCTGGATTCTTTGCCTAAAAGAAGTATAAGAAGACGTCCACGGAAGGCGTGTGGCCGAAGTTATTGCACAAGATGCCGAAGGCCCTTACAAAGGCCCAGCTGTTGGGATGCAGTTGGGCAGGGGCCACGTTGACTTCTGTGAGCAACGCACGCTCGAACCCTGTAAGTGGCAAGCGCAGCTTGACCCGCTTGAAGACGGTGAAATACATGAAGAAGAAAGGGCCTCCAGCTGGGTTTGCGCGATCGTCAGCACACACTGGTTCACCCTTCTCACAAGGCAGAACCGATACATATACATCGTGCTCCCTCCCAAAGACACAACATTTCTCATCAGCTTCAACCTCCTTGTACGTTATGACGTCCTGGTTGGAGGTGTATTTGGAGGTTTCCGCTAAGGGGCCCAGTGGTATAGGGTTTTGTAGTCAACAGAAGGAGGAGGGTTCGGTGTTGTTTTGGTTTTGGCCACCTCAAGCAAAGCTAGAAGATGAGAAAGGAAGAAAATGAGGGTTTAGAAGAAGATGAGGGCGCGACCCAGAAAACCCAGAAAAACAGAGATACAAAGCGAAAAACAAAGGAAACGTAAAGTGCAGAAAACCTAAAATGCAAAAGACATAAACAGTCCCCGAACAGTTATAACATGTTATGGGCAGCGGAATCATAAAGCAAGAGCAAGCAACAAGTAAAGTTCATACCTTTGATCGAGTAGGGTTTGAAGTTCTGAGTTTCGAAAGAGGAAGAGAGAGCGTTTCGAACGAGAGATATGCTTGGAAATGATTTGCTTAAGTGAAAGTAATGGAACAGTGAAGAGAATGTAAGGATTTAAAGGTTTGAACAGTATACGAAGAAGCGCAAGCGCCAACAAGTGATAGTCGTTGATCTTGCCACGTGTACGCTGATCTAGAAAGTATGGTGAGACGTCCCTTCGGTGTACTGTTCACGTCCCGTTACCTAGTGCCACGTAGGTCGCCTAAGGCAATCACTTAGTCTCTTCACTGAAACAAGTTACAACTCGAGACTGGGGGGCTTGTGTCCCGACTAGTCCTCGGTCATCGACTCCAGTGACTGACCTCAGACATCGTACACCGGTGCCTGATAGCAGAGATGGGCGACGTAAGGTGGGCCCCAGATACACGTATCATGGTGTTGGTCAGTCTTCGGACATCGGTATCATGGACCTCGACGTTGGAGATCGACATCAGACCTCACCAGAAGAGGGAGAGATCGGACGTCAACGGTCTGAACAGTTATATTGGGCCACATAAGGTGGTCCCAGAATTACACAGTTATCAGTTGAAAACATCATATAAGGGGAACGCCTAAGTCACGAAGGATCCATGCAGGTGGTGTGTATAGCGCATTCAGGCGCGACACGAGTGAATAGCCCTGGAAGGCGCTAAGGTTCATTAGGGTTAGGGTCTCCAAGGGAAGCTGCATGCATGGCACGTGAATACTTAGGGCACCCGCGCAACAGATGGCCCCAGAGATTTGGTGCACAAGTTGGTACCCAGGCGGTCATTCTGTTAGTCGTTGCACTCCATTTAAGGGAAGTTCTATGTGTCAGATTACGCTAAGATTGTGTAATAGCGGCGCAGGGACATTCTTCAGGGAACCCTAGACATGGGTAACAGAACAAAGGTAAACCCTAGTTTCAACCTATATAAAGGGTGTTAAAAGCCTAGCAAGGTACACAGTTTCTAAGACTGAAACTACTTTATACACTTAGTGTTTCTTTTCCCTTATACTGACTTGAGCGTCAGAGTGCAAACGGCCATCAAGGCGTCAAGTCTTTGCAAGTGAGCGATTTTTCGATCAAGAAGTACGATCGCCAGGCGGAGATAGGAGGGCCAAAGGCTGTCGTTCAAGTCAACCGGTGAAGCGAGTCAACCGACACGAACACTAACTTTTAGGCTCTTTAGGGGTAACATCTCTAATGTTTGCTCAATAACTTATATGGAGTTGTATGATGGTACCCTGTAGAAAGAGAGACTGAAATGGCAGATGGTATACATGGGATAAAGGAGTTTGAGCAAAAGTTGATATTGAATCAAGAAAGACATGATTGCAATAGTTATGTGATTGATAATGAAGAGGTATTTTCCTTTTTAAAATAATATTAACATTCTTGGTTTGTTGCAGTTTACTTTCAACATTTATTTTTATTATTGTATGCAAGTTTATATGACATAACAAATCCAAAATTTTAGAGTATTTTTCAGCAGACAATTTGTAAAATCTATTATGCTTTTATGTGTGAATAATCATCATACTTTAGGTGTTAAGTTGGTTGGTGAATTGTCACGGTGGCTATAAAATATGTGGTCACCTGCAACTTGAGAATCAGATGCTCCTCCATGACTGTTGGAGGGTGAACCACGGTTCAATATTCCAGTTGTTGAACATTGTGTTTTTGACTGGACACATGAGGAATGGGAAAAGTCAATTGTATCCTTCATACTGGAACAATTACCTTTAGAATCAGTTGTGCGAGTTGTTAAATCTAGCTAGATGCAATATCAATCAACCAGATTTATCGTATGCTATTAAAAGCAAGATGGTTCCTGATAAGCTAAGAAATGCAGTTCAACCTTTTGTTTAGTTCAAGTTAGGTGTTGATTTATATACAAATGACACCTTCAGCTATTAATTTTTGAAATACGGCTTAGTAGTGTCTTAAAACTTATCAATCACACAAGAAAATATAACAGTAGTTTTACCGTTTTTATATTTTTAATGAGCTACATCTACTTAGCCACACATGGTTTGATATTGGATTTTGTTATGTTTTGTTGCTTTGTAAAATATAAAAATTTCCATAAATATTTGTATTAATTGTTATCTAATAAATATGCATATAATAACAAATACTACACCTACTTACTGTTACTTAGTTTAAAGTTTAAAGTTTAAAATTCATAAATTAGAAAAAAATTATTGCGAGGATACTAAAATTGAATTTCGGTATCTATGTACTTAGAAGATCAACTTTCATTTTTAACAAATATGGATCAACTTTATTTTTAACATAGGGTAGGGACAATAGAAAAAAATTGTATTATTTTGAATATTCAAAATAAACAAATAGAGAATGTTATATATATATACTAAAATTGAATTTTGGTATGTATGCACTTAGAAAAAAATTGTCAATAAAAATTAATTAAAATTGATCTTGCCAAAGATACAAATATGGATCAACTTTCATTTTTAAAATAGGGACAATAGAAAAAAAATTGTATATATAAATAAGGAAATATGGGCAATACATCCAAGAATACATCCAAGACAAAGACAGAGCTAGTGTATCTGGAACATAGAAAAGGCCAATGAATTGAGGACATAGATAAGGTCAGTGAATTTAAAAGGTATAGAGCATAGGGTTATGGTATATACTGCAGTAGTTACAGTGCAATAGATTGGTGTGAATTGTAATCTTGAATACATTTATTCTTTTTCTTCTTTGTCTTATTTCAATATTATCCGTGATCATCTTAGATGATAGTTTTATTCCATGTGTTTGACTTTAGATAACTTTATTTTTTATAGTCATAAATTTTACTTATGAAGACATGGATTTTACTTTTGCAGGTTAAAGGAGGAATCTACTAGTCATTTACTCTTTGACTGTAGAATTGCTTGACTCGTTTAGGTTCAATGTTCCGTGTAGTTAGGAGTGTCGTCGGTCGCTCCCATCAATCCTATTGTTCATTTCACACAATTTTGTAATGCTAGAAAGCCTTTCAACTCTATCTTGGGAAGCGTGTGGATTTTGATGGTTAGAGAGATTTGGTGTCATAGGAACAAGGATATTTTTAAGGGAGGTGTGGTGGATCATTCAAAAATCTTTACTTTGGCTCAATTGAAGGCTTGGTCTTGGGTAACTCTAAAATACCTTCTGCTTGCTCTTCCTTCTCTGATTGGTGTCTTGCCCCCTTATCTTGTTTGAATTCGATATAAATGGTCTGTTACATTTTAGGGTGACAAGTATATGTATTTTGTTGGATGTTGGTTTTTGTGGGTTGTTGGGCTGGTAGTTGGGTTGGTGGCTAAGGCTTGTTGCTATTTTGCTTCTTGATATGTTCGTAGTGAGTTTGTATTAGGTTTGTAATATGCTACTACGGGGTTTTTAGTGGTAGATTAATATGGGCTCTTCCATTGTGTTGGTTTGGGTGACTCAAGAAGTTGGATTATATTGTATAGGTATGTATAAGGGTTGAATCACCCCTTAAGTGATTCCTATTATTCAATTCTTATTGCTGATAAAAAAAAAAATAACAACAACATGGATTTGGTGTAAAGTACATATTAATTTTCTCTCTTTGTATTAATTAAATTAAGAATATCTTGATATTTAAGAAAGAATAAATAAAAAAATGTTTCTAAAAGTTAAAACGATTATACTCCTTTTATTTATATGATCTTAATTATCAATCAAGTTCCTTTGAAAACCATGCTCTTCTTCTCCAGTTTTACTTATTCTATTTTGAGTTTTTGACATGCAGTTCACTTTCATGCATCATCTCTAACTTGTGTAACAAGAGAACATGGCTCCAAATTAAGTTTGTTTTGCTTTCTTCCGTTTGAAACTAATGTGGGTGGAAAGATTGATTGTTTTAATCCACTATTCTGCTGAAACCATTGTAAGTATGATTGTGGCTACAACTATAATTGGTGTTCAATTTGGAGGGTGGATGAATGACAAGCTAGGGAGAAAGAGATCTATTTTGGTGCCTGATGTTGCATTCTTTCTTTGTGCTTTGGTTATGGTTGTTGCCCCTGTTCCATTGGTGATCATTATGGTAAGAGTTTTAGTTGGTTTGGGAGTTGGAATGGCATCCATGACTGCCCCTCTATACATCTATGAAGCTTCCCCAACCAAGATCAGAGGTGCTCTAGTAAGTATCAATGTTTCATGAATCTTTGAGTTTTTGTCATGATTCACAACACTTTTTGCAGCTAAAGGAACATGTCCGAAATTATAAGGAAAAGAATGAGAGCCTTCAACTATGATGTATTTGAATTTGAAATTAAATGTGTTTTATTTTATGTAAGGTGTATTGGATGATGCTTAATAATAAATTGTTCAATTAATATATGTTCAATTATTTCATATGTTGGATATGTTGAATATTATACGAATGTAAAAAATGCATTCATTTAAACGTATGAATGGATAGTTTGATGCATGTAAGATTACCTATTGTTTTACCTATGAAATAGAGTTGGTGGATAATGTGTGTAAATTTTACCTACAGATTGTTGTTCGTGAAAATTATCTACAGATTTTTGTTCGTGAATATTACCTACCGATTGTTGTTCGTGAGTATTATCCACGGATTGCTATTACCTACAGATTCATATTTTGTAGATAAATTATCAACGCCAACAATAGATACAAATTTTTTTTATGAAAAATTCATAAGTATTTTACCTACGAATTTGTACTCTTACATACCGATTTAGTAGGTAAATCATTTTTTTTAGTGTAACCCACATGCGCTTAAGTATAACAACTACATATAGAAATAACTTACTACTTCCACCAACTTTTCTTAGGTAATTCCTTTTAATAATACAATATTATATTTAAATAATAATAATAAATAAAAATAAAAATAATGATTTATTTTATTGTATAAAGGAATATGAAACAAAAAGGGTGTCACTGTCATGATATAAAATTGTTTCTAGTTTGGATAAGTTGGTGTGTGGGGCCACATGATGATTGATGAACCTAATTAATGTAAAGACCAAGATACGCGGCTATGACCTACCACCATTAAAAACAATCACACAGCACCACAAGTACTTAAGGGTCCTTTACTCTCGTTTCTTCTCCATGTTGTTAGCAACCTCACTCACTTCACCTCTGCAATTTCTTTTGGTTCACTTTGACAATTTCTCTTGTTTCTAAACTCATGGAGGCACGTCCTTTGCACATAGCTATGTATCCATGGTTGGCCATGGGTCACCAAATCCCATTCCTCCACCTATGCAACAAGTTAGCCATAGGGGGTCACAGAATCTCCTTCATCACTCCCCCAAAAGCACAAGCCAAGTTGGAACCATTCAACTTGCATCCTGAGTTGATAACATTTGTTACCATCACAGTTCCTCACGTTGAAGGGCTTCCCCCTGATGCACAAACCACTGCAGATGTCACTTACCCTTTGCAGCCAAACATCATGACAGCCATGGATCTAACCAAAGATGACATACAAACCCTTCTTACTCATCTCAAACCTGACCTTGTTTTCTATGATTTCACACATTGGATGCCAACCTTGACAAAGAAATTAGGCATCAAGGCTGTGCACTATTGCATTGTCAGCTCTGTGATGGTTGGTTACACTCTCACACCAGCCAGATATTACCAAGGAGTTGACCTATCAGAAAGTGACCTCATGGAACCACCACAAGGGTATCCTCCTAATCATCAATACTTGATTTTCTAATAATTTATTTTTTAATTTTAAATATTATTATAATGTGCTGTTAATATATGTTTTTAGTGTGTAGTGTAAAACAACCTTTTCCCTTTAAAAACTATATAGAATTAATATTTTTTTTTCCATTATAGTTCTTGGTGTGAAGAGAAATCAAAATATTTTATAATACATCAAAATGTTAAAGATGGAAAGTATTACAACAAAAACTTTTTTTTTCAAATATTTGTAATGTCAAAAATATTTAATTTAAGAAAAAAAATTAAATTAGCACTCATCATTAATAATATTATTTCTATTAATGAGATTAGTAAATTGGTTATCATGAATAGTTTGGACTTTTATATTCATTAATGAAGAATTACAATTTTATATTTATTAGGTTTGAAATATATAGATCTGTAGTATATAAATATGTTGAGTGCTGATATATTATCATTTTTTATAAAAATATATACTTCACACTTTAATAAAGTAATATTTTATTTATTTTTATTTTATTTTTAAGAAAAGAATTTTTTTGACACCACAAACATAGTAAAAGTATACTGTTGACATCACATTATAATAATATTATAATATTTAAAATTAAAAAATAAATTAAATATGATTAAAATATTATTTTACTAGTTTATGAAATGTATGTTTTTTTTAATGTCGGTGGTGTTAACATCCTATGTTTTTATTTAAAATATTATTATATTATAAAGGAAAACTTTTCTTTTACACTTGAAACAATAAAAACAAATACTTGACAGCTCCTTTTAATAATATAATAATATTTTAAATTAAAAGTAAAATAAAATAATTAAAATATTAATTTATTAGGATGTAAGGGGCATGTATTTATTATAAATAGTGTAACTTCTTATAAAGAGTATCAAAATGTATGTATTTTACTATTAACAGTGTGAAAGACCCCTTGCATAAATGTATTGTGTGTCAGATTCCTATCATAGTTATATAATAACATATTTGAACACAGGTACCCTAACTCCTCCATCAAGCTTCATGCTCATGAGGCTTGTGCCTTTGCCAGGAAAAGAAAGGATACGTTTGGGAGTGATGTTCTCTTCTACGATCGCCAATTCACCGCAATGAATGAAGCTGATGTGTTGGCATACAGAACATGCAGAGAAATTGAAGGGCCTTATCTTGATTACATTGGAAATCAGTTTAACAAGCCTGTGCTTGCAAGTGGTCCAGTTATTCTGGAGCCAC
>Ga0123342_1003694_pt1 | contig 24269 bp, 10 predicted proteins | sample Turbeawhitnodule_FD_89960 | JGI IMG/M metagenome (GOLD analysis project Ga0123342, IMG submission 89960) | Root nodule microbial communities of legume samples collected from Mexico - Turtle bean Mexico white nodule | ecosystem: Host-associated > Plants > Roots > Nodule | place: Mexico: Nepantla... | reverse complement strand
AACACTAAGGGTTCTAATTAAATCTAGTGTGATTAAACTATTTCTTATAAAATTTGAAGGTTCCTTTTAAGTGATCATCCCTTTATATTGAGACAATGATTTAACAAGACATACAGTTAATTTTATATTTTGTGAGCGCATGAAATACGAGAATCAATCTCGTTAAAAAAAAACTTTCTCTATTAAGTAACTGGTATAGACATATACATAATTTTATATCCTGAATCATTTGTTGCGTTTGTTCTAAGTTTGGTTTCATGAACATTGATTTCCAACCTCTCAGTAGGATTAGACAATAAACTTCTAAAAAGAATATAATAAATCATTAATTTTGAAATCTTTTTTTTTTCTTTTAGATGTTTCTGCAACACTCAATTGTTTTTTCTTCTATGTTAAAAAAAAAAAAAAAAACGGGCTGGCCCGCAAGCTCGCGGACCAACCCGCATGCGGGGCAGGTCATGAAAACCAACCCGCATTTTGTATGCGGGGCGGGCCAACCCGACCCGCATTTTGCGGGCCTAAGCGGGGTGGGCCTATGCGGGGCGGGTTGGCCCGCTTTGCCACCCCTACTATTAATTAATGGTATCTTTTACTCATAAAATAATTTAGTAAAATTGCTATGAGCTCATGTTAAAAGTAATTACAAATGTTTCAAAGCCATGTTTAACCAGAGAAAAACATATTTTATTCTTATTAAACAAGTCAATAAGATAATGGAGTAATATAATTACTGTAACCATGTCTCAAATATAAATTGGTACTCTTCCTATAAAGTAAGGATAATTTTTTAAGATTTTTTTGTCGTGATTAACAACATAATAATTAATCATAATAAATGAAGTACTATTTTCTTAAAATTAGTTCCCCTTTGTAAGACACTTGTATTGGAATCTTAAAATTAATGTGATGTATTAACTAGTAATTAATTACTTTCTTTATTTATTGTGTTCCTAAAGTGATTCTTCTTAAGAAAAGTTTGTTAATGTTTATTGGTCATTCTTAAATTTCAAGATAGCATTTATTTTCAACTATACTTTTATTTTCCTTTTTATTATGCATTGAAAATTGTTTAAAGAGAAAATTGAAAAAGAAATAATAGATCATGTATTTAAAATTACCATGAGAAATTAAAAAAAAAAAATACTTTCCACAATTAAGATCTTATTCAAACATAATGATTCTGTTATATAAGTGGGCTACTCTGGCCAATAAAAAAAAAGAACTGTTTTAAAATATACAAATTCAATAATTTTTTATAAGCAAAAATTCAATGATTTAACTTTAAATCAGATTTTAAAATAAATATTATTTTCCTTTATATTATTAATAAAAAATTATACTTATTTTTTAATTTATATTTATATTATTAAATCACATATAAATATAGTGATAAGTTAATAGTTTAATTATCGATTATATAACTATTTGTTTTATATTAAAACGGTGTCTTCTAAAACATATAATTGTTTATAAACGAACTATAATTTAGAAACAATATATTTTTATGATATTTTTACGGGAATCATACAATTTCTATACAAAAGATTCTTTTTTTTTATCTGAAAAATAATTTTAAATTTTCATAATTTTTCATTTAAGTTTTAATTAATACGATATTTTTATATAAAACTAGAGTAGTAAATTTCACTTTATAAAATATAAAAGCATGAACAATATTTATTAAAAACATAACAAAAGATGAATATTTATTTAAATCGTAAGATATATAGTTTTCTATTTTAAAATTTAAAAATATGTGGAAGCTTCATTCTCTAAATTAGCAATTGGTACACAGACCAAAAAAAAAAAACTAAATTAAGATTAATTATTGTATAGTAAAAACTCAAACTTAAAACTATGTCTCATGGATAATTGTTAGATTTTATCAGTAATTATATACATAAAAAGGAATCTTTTATTCAAGTGTAGAAACATCGAGACTACCTTTGTTGGTTTATACTTTATTTGTTTTTTATTAAAATGGAATCTATTTAAAAAAAATACAAATTTAAGTAAATGGTATTAATTCAGCACGATTTCTTAGACATAAATTGTCACAATTCTACTTGACACGACTTTTTGGAATGAGTAATTCCTATAGAACTTTTTGTTCTCTTATTTATTGGTTTTGTTAGCATTTCATTGTAGACATTAGTTTTGTATGAAAACTCAAAGTTAATATTTTAAATTTTTTCTTACAAATGCAGAAAACACAATATTATATATTGAAAATTGATATGTATCATATTAAATAAATATTTTTTTACCGATAGATTTCACGTGAAAAAATTTATTGTATTATGTCACATCAATTACAATTAATGTTTTTTTATTTGTTAAAAATAACATTTTTTATTATAAATTAGATTAATTGTATCATAATAGAATGGAGAAGAAATGGTAGGAAAATAATATATTTTTAAAAATTTTAAATTATTTTTGATGATTTAATGCGATATAATATTTTGTTGAAATTATTTCATCCTCAACTTTCAAATGTAGTACCATTTTACAAGACACTTAAGTTTTTTTCTTTTTACCATGTCTGTTTTCTATGATAAACAACTACAAGTTGCTTCTAAAAGATTAAAAAACCGATTTTTTTGTCTGTTTCTTTTTTAAAAATGTTTAAAAGATCATGATAAATAACTGTTTTATTAAAAACCCTTTTTTAAAAAACAAGTAAGAAAACATGGGGATATAAGTTGTGAGAAGGGCAAATCATTACAGAAGTTTGATAAAAATTAAAAAAAAATCATAAGGAGTAAAGGAAGAAGTAGGAAGATGCAGAAAACTAATGAATCAATTTATGCAATCATCATTATCATCATAAAAATCTCTAGGAATGACGTTTAAAGTGACAACGTTGAAGTTTGGAAGTATGAAAAACTAGGTGTTTATCATTGTAACTTAATGACTCCTCTTCTGGTGGGTATTCAATGAAACAATTATCTAACATATATCCACTTATGTACGTCTATGGATGCAAAACAGCACAAAAGAAAATTTGAATATGGATGTTAACTAGTTAAGGTGCACATTGACCCAGATCTCCTACATCTGTCATTTCTTGTCACTGTCATTTGCAGCTGATTTTGATTCAGTGTTGGTAGGAGCCATAAGATTGTCAAACTTCTCAGATTTCTCTAGAACAATTTCAATCTAGTAACAATGAAAAACTTATCAAACACCCTTTTTGTAAGATCAATTAATTCAACTGAAACTAAAATCAACTTGCAAGTTGCAACCCACCTTAGCCTTCTGTACCAGACGACCTTTGCTCTCATCCTTCATGCTAATTGAAGATGTCGAAACTTCTGTTCCATCACAAAACATTCATTAGGATTACCACAACACCATCTTGTGTGAGACATCAATATATGACAGAACAAACAATGATTCTCACTCTTCTCAGTAGCAAGTCCATTGTTCTTCAAAATCTCGGCAATCGTAACAACTGTAGTTATAGCTGTGGAGAGATTTCCATTAATTTAACAAGCATGAATGCACTCAAAACACATTATCAAAAAAGGATCAAACATGAGATATATGTTTCAAAAGAAAACGCACCCATTCCAAGAGCAGAAAGTACAACCTCATCGCGCTGCTGTATGTACCTCTGGTTCAAAGAAAGAATTTTGTTCAGATCTAAGCAAGGAGGGGATCGAAAGAATGAATCTTTATGAGAGAAAATTGAAAGATACCTTTGCGAGATTGACGTAAAAGAAAAGGGGTTTCTTGGTGTTGGAAACCTGGATTCTGTTCTTCTTGGGGGATTCAATTTCATGGTCAGTGGTGCTTTGAATTTGAGGTACAGGGGGAGCAGCAACAGTGGGCATTGTGATGATTATTACTATAATATTATTGTATGATGATGAAGTAGGATTGAATGAGGAAGAAGGAAAGGAGTGAAGGAATGTTATAGAAAAGAGGAGGACACGTGGCGGTGTTTGAAGGGGACATGGACGAGGTAAACTCTTTAATCTCTTCTTTGTTAATGGTAAAACCGTTGGGATTCTGTTAGGAGGAAAGAGAAACTCTTCATGGTCGTTATTTCCTTTGCTTCATTGTCGGACATGTCTCTTCCTCGCAACTGGGCCTTCATGCATGGCCTCATTGTTTATGGGCCCAAAAAGGTGGTCACATATGACAAAAAAAAACATCACCTTTGAAACTGTCTAATATGAATCATTGGTGGAGAAAAGTTGCACGTGTTACAAATTTGTGTTACTTTTTGGAAATCCTTGTTCTAGAAATTGCAATGAAAGGGAAGGAATGATAAAGCAGGTCCCAATATTGAACCCAAATACATAATAAAGGCCAAAGTGGAATGTTTTTTCCCGCGTGGGATAGTTTTATTCCTATTCCTATTCCATTCCGTGGAGCCAAACAGAATATGATAAACCCATTAAGCCTTTTTTCAATTATTAGTCTTTTTCTTTCTTAATCCAAATAAACCCGTAAAGCCCTTTTCATTATTGCAAGTCCTTTTCCTTTCTTCCTCATGAGCATACACCTTTTTTTCATTTATCACTCATTTTTTTGTTCCTTTATGAAGTGGAGCATTCACACCCGCAAACCCAAATGGAAAGTTCAACACAAAATGACGGAAGAAGAAAAAAGAGTGTTGGGCATGGATAAGATTAGCCACGCTTAATTGTTGATGGAAGTGTGGAATCTTCCGCAACAAAATGATGATAATTTATGGCAATCTATCTAGATTATGTGTGGTAGGAACTCTCAATTGTGACAATATGTAATTGATTTGTTATGGAAAGAAAGATTTGGCGATCCCATAGGTGTTGTTTTTTGAGAAAATTCCAATAGCCTTTGTGATTGATTGGCAATTATACAATGATTTGTTATTTTAATGTAGGCATTGCTTTTTTTTAAACTTTATTAAAGATTTCAAATTAATTAGAAATAAATACATTTTATAATATATAAATAGGTATAAATCATCTCATTAATCAGTTTTAGGTTTCAAATTCACTTCTTAATATGGTATGAAAGTCATTTAGAGTCTATCGTAACGAAAGTTTGTTGAGTTTATTAGGTCACCCCCGCTATCGAATCATCCATGAATATACAATCTCATGCACGAGTTGGTAGTATCCATGCGAAACAGGTGTATTGGAGATTTCACATTGACTAGAGATTATAACATTTGATAATATATTTATAAAGTTGAATTTAACTTAAAATTTATTTTTTAATAAACATATATAAATAAGTGCATTTGAGGTTAGTGATGGAAAAAGATGAAAGGATCCAAGTTGATGAAAGTTGACAATGAGTGAAAAAGAGTATTGAAAGTTAGGGTTCATCTTTTGTAGGTTTGGCTTTTGCAAAATTTATCATTTTCCTGGCACATATGACTTGTCATTTTATTAGTTAACCTTCTATGTCTTGTCTTGATTACGATTCATTGCATATAGTTTATATAGAATTATGTTTATACGTGCACCCCACAGAACAAAAAAAAGTTCAAACATATGGTGAGAAGAAATTGACCTATGAATTTATGGGGACCAAAGATTGCGTCATACTGTGTAGTCGGTGCACACCTATAAGACATGAAAGTGAACTCTGAAAGCAAGGGTGTGAACTAGATAAGATTTGTGCTATTGTGAAATAGGGCTTCAAAATATGCCTTTTCATTTTTATAATTTAAAGTAATTATTAATTAAATTTTTGATAGTTAATATTAAATATTAATTTATAATTATTATTAATAATAGAAATTATTTTATATATTAATAATATCTAACTTAGTTATTATAATAACTAATTTTTTAGTTTTAAAATTTAATTATTATTTAATAATTTTGTAAGTGTATTAATCGATCTTAAGTTTGTACATTTAATCAGGTTGTTCTGACAAACTAAAGTTGAATTTAATAATTAATTTGATTTTGTTATATATATAGTTAAATTAGTATGGTAAGTTGTGTTCAATGTGCGAGTTGATGTAATATTTTTAGCATTTATGTTTTTTTTTATTAAAAGACTAAATTATTAATGTGATTATTTGACGGAATAATTTTGTTATGTTATGTTAGGTTTATCTTTTAACGAGATGTGATTATTCTTATCGCAATTATTTAGTATTTGACACTTAACTGTGGTATCTGTAAATATATATATAAAACAGCATGTACAAAATGGATATAGAGAAATAGTCTAACGAAATTTTATTTGAAATAATTAAGCAAAAGTCAAGGACAGAAACTTGGTAAAAAGAGAAGTGAGATTAATCGTCAACTTTTTTTTAAGTTATTATTTTTTATGAGCAATGAAAAATAAAATAAATATTAGGATATTCAAACTAGTTTATACAAATCTTATAAAAAAATATCCTATAAATGTTATCATTTTTTTATTAATTGTGTGTTTGTATCAAGGCGTGAATATGCAAAATTGAAAAATAATTTAAAAAGAAAAAACAAAATAATAAAAAGCACAAAAAATTATGTAGTTTCATCACTTAAAAACTTTCTTCGCATTCATGAAGAAATTTAAAAAAAAAATTAATTATACATTATTTTTTATAGGTATATAAAAAATATATTTAATATTTTTTATTAATTATTAATATTTTTATATTATAATAAGATAAACAATGAAAAATAATAAATAAAATATTATTTTAATTTTAATTATTGATATGTATTTTTATTAATATTTAATTTAAATCTATTTTAATTTTAATATATATTTCTAAATTCTTTTATATTAAATTATTTCATAATTTTTTAAATTTATATATCTATCAAATCCTTCACGATCCATACATCACTCATATACTTCAATAATTTTTCACCATAACATGTTCTCATTTAAACAACCTCATTTTTCTCGCACAATCTCTCAAATTTTATATTCATTTTCTCAAATTCTAACACATCATCCACTTTTCAATCCAAAACATCACCACCTTCCAAGAAACTCATGTTTCTCATGTTTTCACCTACTGTAGCATTACATAATCTGTATTACTTATCACTTCAATCATTTCTAAAACAAAACACTACAAAATTATACAGTCCATGATCCAAGACAGATTCCATATTTAAAATCTCTTTCTTTCCTTACTATTCCAAAATTAATTCTCCTCTTAAAGAGGTTGAGAAGAAAGTTTTTCTACTCCAGTTCCAGACATCTTGAACTCTGAGCAAAATCTGATAACCTCACAAGGACATCTATCTAACCTGCAAAGACAAAAATGATGCAAAAGAAACATTAGTTAACAGATTTCAAACATTTAATTGCATGAATGTACTATTTCGGATATAAAAATGATAAGTTATTATTAATAAAATCTAATTTAACTGGTTAAAATATTGTAAACCTTTTAATGTATGTTCATTTCTTGTAAAATAAATAAATAAAATTGTTTCATTACGATACCATGAAATTTCAACAATACTAATAATTAAATTAAGTAAGAAAAATTCTAAAGATATAGTAAGAAAAGATAAATTTTTTTTTTTTTAAAATACGCTTACTCTTCTCTCGAGTTGTTTCGTTTTTGGTAAAATCAAAATTCATAAAATATATTTATACCGATTCAATTAAAAGAATGTGTATCAATGATCATTTTTCACGAGCTGATATATATACACATATATATACACTATGTAACGCAAACACTGACATGGACAATGATATGACACGGACATGGAGATATGTAAAATCTCTAAAATGTAGGATATGTGGACACGAATTTATATATTATATAATTATGAATTATACAAATTGATAATAAAGATTTACGTGCACAAGTATGTTCCAGATTATTTTTTTGAAACAAAAAGATGTTTTTCTTGACTGGTTCACAAGGATTTGTTTCTTACTTTTATAATCATAATAACAATTTATACAATAAAGTTTGAATTTGTAAAAAACTAATGTATTTTTTTTTAAAAATTGTGTTAGAACCGTACTATATTTGTCAGAAACCTAACAAATACTTTTTAAATTGAACATTTCATGGATACGTGTCCTACAGGTGTCATACGAGTATCGAACACCGACATACCATTTAAGAGTAGTGTTTCATAATAATATATATATATATATATATATATATATTTGAATGAACACTCACAACTTTAATTTTAAATATTTCAATCTAATAGAATTAACTTTGATTGAAAATGACATTTTTAAAATGTTGATAATTAAACAAAGGATACTATTATTTGAACACATTTCTTCATGTAGTTACTCCACACGTGCACTCCTAATTACCACCATGTATATAATCCATAAATAGGTTGATACACCATTCTTTGTTGACGAAAAAAGGGAAAAATGAAGGGAAATTAATGTGGTAAAGTCACTAAACACAATGAAGTTTGTACCTGGGCCTATAAATTATAGGGACAAAGAGGTCCCATTTCATGATAAATTAAGCAAAGGGAAACATGGCCAATTTTGTATGTACGACTTTGACTGTGTTATTTTGGACTTTAATATATCTAAATTACAATGATGAAAGCAGCATGATGTGCTTAAATGAATACATTAATTGGGTTTATAATTTTTAAGGAGACGTGAAGAATGAAAGAACAAAGGGTTTGTGTGTTGATTACAAAAACTAAACCAAAAGGAATCTATCTTCTTTTTCATTGGAAGCATGTAGAGATGTTAATGATAAAATAATTGAATGACTTTATTGTACTATTATTGTACTGAGACGGCGTGTTAGAGAGGATACGTAATTAAATGTTTGTGCTAACTTTTCTACATCAACCGTGCAATCTTTCTGACTTTGCAAAAAGGCTTTTCCAATTTCTAAAGTCGAGAATTTGGAAAATTCAACATTTGAGTAATTGCCAAAACAAGTAGGTCACATTAAAAAAACGTTAAGATTAAGGATTTTTTTTACTCCACTTTTCTCTCTTCTTAAATTACTCAATTAATATCACCAAAAACTAAATTCAGTATATACTAGATTAACTTTGTTGATGTATAAAAATAGAAAAAGGTTTTCGGCTTCAAAATCTTCACAATCTGAAACTCGTTTCATTATTGGTATGCTTGCATTAGAGTGATGAATGTATTTATAAAAGGTTTTCTTATACTAGAAACCTAAACCCTAAATACTCAAATCGTCTTTTTAAATTAATTACTAACAATAAACTGATTAATTTATTTAATAAAAAAATTTATATTATTAAAATTTATAATAATTTTGACTAAATGTGTTCGAACTGAAGAAATCTAAATAAATTCGAACTTTTTTTTACGGGTGTCTTGATCCTCTAGTCTGTATGAAGATGATTAATTGATGTTTTTATCAGGGGTTTGTTCTTTTAGGTTGGATCTCAAAGTTCAGTTAGGTGAGTTGACTTAAGTTTTTTTTTATAAGGATTGAAACACCCTTGAAGTGGTTCACATTTATTGATTTTTTATTGTCGATAAAAAAAAAATCAAAATATATTTTGATCACTCCTAATAACAACCATTTTTTTTTTTAATTTTTATATTTGTAATAAATGATTATTGTAATTTTAATGTAAAGGTTGGTGTCATTAATATTTTTTTAAAAATATTCCCCATTTCTACCACAGTATATGTTTTAGCCACCGTAGCAGGTATACAAATTTTTGCATGCATTAATGTTATCTAATTCTCCACGCAATTTGAATTAAAACTAGTGCAGAGGGTAGTCCATAATTGATTAAATTCTTCACCACCTTCTATTTCAACTTTCCCCATGGTAGATAATTTGGTGAGTTAATTTATATAAGCAAGTACAGTGAATTCTTCACAATTGATTATTTTCTCTACCACCTTCTATTTCAACTTTCACACTAATATCAAATATTTCCCTCTTCTCATAAATACCTCCATGAAACCTTTATTGAATTTGGTTACTTATGAATAAGATTTGTGAAATTTGATACACGGTACAACTATAGAAGCCTATAATATATGTTTTGATTTTACAAAGGACACTTATAGTTAGAGTCATTAAAAACTATAAAATGAAAATAAATTCATTGAATAAAATAGAAAGCTACAAAACATTATCATTGTTGGAAATATAAGTTTATTATTAATCACTCTATTTAAGATATTATCTTATTTACTCTATTTAAGAAATTATCTTATTTGATATCTATGAAGCTCAGACACTTCTCTTAAATGGTATCGGTACCGGATACTCATATCAGATACCGACACTCGTATGACAATTGTAGGACACGTATCAGTGAAGTGTCAAATTCAAAAAGTATTTATTGAATTTCTGACAATTCTAATATGGCTTTAACACAATTTTAAAAAGAAAAAATACATTAATTTTTTAAAAAATCAAACTTTTTGTATAAATTTTTATTATAATTATAAAAATAAGAAAAAAATCCTTATGAACCAGTCATGAAAAACATTTTTATGAATCTGGAACATACTTGTTTCCATAAATCTTTATTATCAATCTATATAACTCATAATTATATAATATATAGATTTGTGTCTCTGTGTCCTACATTTTAGATATTATACATATCTTTGTATTCGTGTTCGTATCAGTGTCCCGGTCAATGTTTGCGCTATTTTGTCACAAATTTATTTTTTAAACCCTAAATATATTAAGAGAAATATAATATATATATATTCTTGCTATTGACACATGAAATTGATGAGGTACTTAGTTTGGTGGGATAGTCCTTAATAATGAGTAATGTGATATTTATGGGGTCATAGAGGTTGGGAGATCCCACCACACAGGACCCTACACGTGTCCAGTGTTGTCCTTTGTGTGTCTCTCGTTTTCTGCATCTTATTATGGATTGGATTGAAAAATGGGTGAGGAGGGTTGTTTTCCATTTGACTCCAACGTCACGCTCTTCAAATCTCACTGTCATTTTAACACCGTCCCAAACGGTGAAAAAATAATAAATGCAAATTAAATTATAAAAAAAAAAAAAAAAACACACACACACGAGAATGCAGTGGCTATATATAACCAAGGAAGGAACACTAATAATCGAAAAAGAAAACACCTCCCTAAAGAAAAGGAGGAATAATCAAACATAAATTTTGGATTTCGCAGGTAGCAACCCACAGAGGACAAAACAAAGAAGAGAAAGAAGAAGAGGAGACACAAAAGAAAAGGGACCTTGAGTCTCGAGATCTTGTCAGATCGGAACGCAACTGCAACGGCCACCAGATTCTGGTTTTTATTTCTTTCACACCTTCTCTTTACCTCTGCAATGTGCCTTTCAACTTTTTTTCCCATTTCGGAGATCTATTTTGCTGTTATTTTCATGCTTATCTTATGTTCTTTTCCTGTTTTTGTTTGTTAATCGAAAGCAAAAACCTTTTTTCTCAATGGACTTTCTTGTTATTTCTTTTTCTATTTCCATTTAAGTAGTTTCTGTGCATATTTTTCTTCCTTGGACCACTTTGTATATTGTAATTGCGTTTTTGATTTATCTGGGCTCCGTTCAAATTTGCATGCGTGTTATTCCCGGAATCCTGCCTTCAAATTCCCCTGCTGCCGCTTTTCTACTGTTACAGGTCAAAACAAGTCGTCTTTTTTTTTTTCACAATAAAAAATAAAATTTAAAGGTTTTAGAGTAGTTGTTAAAATGACCAATTTGCATAATAAATAGTGTTCTCATACGAAGTGATTCTGCTAGAAAAGCAATTTTACTTTAAAGCAAGGTAGTTTTCTGCATCTTTTCTTTTTGCTGTGCTCGAGATTAATTCCATATTGGCCTCAGCTAGCTTGGGCCACAAGATGCTTTCAGGGTCTCCTGTGTCTTTTCAAGCTTACCTGGAATAAATCACCATTTTACCTGTATTCTAGCGAATTGTGCTTCCTCTTGAATTTTCTGTACTGAATATTCAGAAAGTCAATAGCTAAAATTTAATTTACTTTTTTTTTATATTGGAATTTATTTCATATCCTTACCTCCATCCTATGTATTTTTACCTTTTTGTTTTCCAGTTGAAATATCTCTGTTCCCTTTTTGCTTTTTTAGATCTGTTGTTTTGTAGTTTTATGTTTGTATCTTTCTTTCTTTCTTTTTCCATTGCCATCTTTCTAGCTTTGGTGTGGCAAATATTAGGTAACTAGTTCTGGCACTGTAGATATTCAGGTATAGGTGTGCGTGGGTGTGGTCGCGCATATGGGGTGTATACTAAGTTAGAACATGAGAGCGAGAGGTGCCAAGAGCTAATCTTGATCATTTGGTATTTCATATTGAGTTAAGATTATATTTAATCAGGATGGAATGATCGAGATTAGCATCTCTCATACCATCTCCTAGTATGCTTTCTGTATATCCAAGACTTACTCCTGAAATAAGTACACCCCCTTGAAAAACAATTGATTTGTTTTAGGATGGAAAAAAGTAGACATATAGTTCTTCTTGACCCTTGAGATTTGGCATATGTAGAGATGCTTCTCTTCCATGCCTCATGTTCTTTTCTTCATATGTTTGCTTTTGCACCCAGTAATGTCTACCATATTTTAGGCCAATAGAAGAGATCTGCTCCTGTTGTTTCAGAATGTTTATTAACCAATCTTAATATATTCTTGTTCTCGTGGACAATTAAATTTCTTCTTTTGCTTGTCAAAGGCATGTATGTTCTTTGTCAATATCTCAGCCACCTGTTCAAATTGTTTTGTTACTTACGCTTCATCTTATACCATGCAGCATAATGGGAAGGGAAGTTACTGGCTTACAGATTATGGACAAGAAGCCAAACGGTGTCATAGCAACTTCAAATGGTAGTTTAAGTGATAGAATGCGTGTTTCTCCCAAAATTGCGGCAATGGTTCAAGCAATGGATCATGATATAAAGGAATCTACGGAAGCTAATTCTTTTGAGAAACATCACGATAGGAAAGATGTTTCAAGTGGCAAAAGCACAAAATTAAATGTTGTCTTGCCAGAAGAGAAGAAGAGTGAGAAGTCTGAAATACAGAAGATGGATGACAATAAAGAATTAAGTTCGCCTGTTGTGGAGAAAGAGCTTCCAAGCCCCTCTACCCCGCAACCATCTGATCAGGTAACTGAAAAGCATGTCACCCATGCACTGGCTGCCAATACCGAAGCTGCTGCAACTGGACCGAACATGTCTCCTAAAGCTAATAATATTCATTCCCCTAATTCCTCTAAGAATTCACAGGTACTGTTTCATCTTATTTTGAAATTTGAAGCTTGAGTGGCTGGAATTCTTATATGTGAGTGCTAAGTAGTATATGAAATGGTCCTAATTGTGCATGATTATGTTGGACTGTTTCCACTAACAGGAGGAAATGATGAAGTATAAGTTTTAGAGAGTAGCAGAACTAGGTTCTGTTTTATGTTTTTAATGCATGTTTATTTGCGTGTTGTATTGTGAACAAAAAATTGTCTCCCCTGCTGCCACCATTTAAATACGTAATTAATCTGTGAGACTCCTTATAAAACACAATTTAGATAGTTCATCAGCCATGATTTAAATAATTAGACTGACACATACCTGCTAACTGCTGAAGAAAGAATTGAGAGATTACTCTTGATGGGTTGCACTGGGTCAATTTTAAATGCAGTTGTCGTATAAAAAATGTTGCTGGGAAACTCATCCATACCTAATAATACTACCAACTTCAATTCATATTGAATGTCTTAAAAGTTCTTGAACCTATGACTTGGTAAGACTGGCTACCAAAACCAGTAAGAAATATTTTGTTTGGGCATTTTACTCATTTGCTAGAAATTCTATGAAGGAATCAACCTTAAATCCTTAACCTGCGTGCCTATAGGTCTTGCAGGGATGCTTTGCTATTGCATTTATTGCTATTTATGTGTGATATAATGTTGAGTGTGTTTAATGAGATTACTGATGTGCCAGATCTCTTCCATTTTCCTTTTCAGCCAAACTCACCTTTTTCACCAAGGAAGTCCTCCTTGCATTATGATGATAAGAAGCACCTCGATGATGAAGATAATTGGTCTGTTACTTCCTCGTATCCTCAATAACATTTTGATTGTTAATTCTGAACAAATCAATTTTTATGTATATCGGAAAAGAATATTAGAATCTTACATACTGAGTACTACTAAATATCAAACAGATCCTTTATGAAATTTAAAAAAATCCTAATTTGGAACCCCCAAATAGAGCTACGTTTACCTATATTTAAATATAGTACAACACTTATTTTTATTTTTTCTTTAACCATAACTAGTAGCGCTGCATCTGCACGCACTTCCAAATGTAAGGTAACTGTTGGTTCAGCCCCTAATTTTAGATGCTCGGACCGTGCAGAGAAACGGAGAGAGGTATTGTTTTACTGAACATCTATCTCAGATGTATATTCTGTAGTTGTTTGTATTCCTGGTTGGGCTATTTTAGTTCTTATCTCCACTTTGATTTATCTTTCCAGTTTTATATGAAGTTAGAGGAGAAGCATCGAGCTCTTGAAGAAGAAAAATGCCAGTACGAGGCAAGGAAAAAGGTATTGATCTTTTTAACCTTTTGCTTTTCTTTGTCTAACCTTATGCTAATAACATCGGATCACTTTAGCCAAATCCTAGCCTAGTTTCAAGTTCATGTACTCGTATAACCGTGTTTTGAGTTGGTTAAATATCTTTGCTGTTTATCTAATAATAACCTGTACAGGAAGAGGATGATGCTGCCATTAAACAGTTGAGAAAGAACCTGGTCATTAAGGCAAAACCAGTACCAAGCTTCTACTATGAAGGGCCACCCCCCAAGACCGAACTCAAGAAGGTACACTTTTCTTTTCCCTGTCTTTTCCAAGTTTAAGGATGAATATGAATTGTCTTTCAAGAATTTTGGAATTTGCATGAATAGACCAAAGGAATAATGCAATAGTAATGCTAAAATATATGCAATTGGAATGCTAATTTGACAGTAAGATACAACACCTATGGCTAGGTACTGTTTATGAAATTCCTCACAGCACTTGCTTGTCATGATCATGTCATTTTATGTTTCCAAATTTTGCTAATGGCTAGCAGATAGAAAAACTTCTCATTCCCTTTCCTTTGATGGCAGCTCCCACTGACCCGCCCCAAGTCACCAAAACTCTCCAGGAGAAAGAGCTGTGGTGATGATGCCAATGTATCTGCACACGTTTGTACTCAAGGACGGCGCAGTATCGACAATAACACGAAACATTATGTCACTCACAAAACTAAGGACCACGTCACTGGACGGAAGAGCAACGGCACTACCAAAACCAAAGAACGACCAAAACTGGATAAAGAAACAGCTTCTTCTAAAATCACAGAAAAGACAAATGCGGACATATCAGTCCAATCATGAGCTTCCCAAGATTTTACTGACCTCCAGCTGAGAGGAAAATAGCCTTCATTTTCCTTTGTCACACCATATGGGATGATACTCTGCAGAAAAGATGGCCTAATTTTCTTTTCATCGGGACTGACATTTTTATGTGCTTTGTTTTTTTACTTTTAAGTGTATATGTTTTGTAAGTTATATCGCCACACATTGTTTCATATATAAATAGTTATTGATGTAAGTTGTCTGTAAGAAATTTCATATTCCTCAGATTGCACCAGACTTGGTAAGGGAATTTTTATGAAATATATTCCTTTTTTGTAGGATCTTATAAATTTATTTATCACTGCTAAATCCTGTTTCTTAGAGTCTTTTTGGATTTTTGACTATGGTATTGGTAGTAACAGGAGAATACACACATCTTGATCCCGAGATACTTGTTAAAATAGCATTGTATATTTATGCGATTTGATCATTTTAAAAATAAGTGCACACAAACTGATCTACTTTTTCACAAGAAATTTACAACACTTAGTAAAATTCTCATTCGAAATGAAAATGAACAAAATAAATAATATTTAAGGAGAAACTCTCATGATTTTGTTTTTGGGTCAAAATTATGGATGATTAGGATTGTTGCCATAGATGGGTGACTGTGTTTCGGAATGGAAGAAAGATGAAAACACGTTAAGTTAACGCAAGAAGAGAATGATATATATTTGAATATTTCAAAATAAAAATGAGTGATTTTTTTTTTTCAAATTTAAACGTTATCCAAAATGCACGGAGGCTTGGTGTTAGGTTAGGTCCTTGGAAGCATGGTTTGCATGATGAGTGCAGTGAAGAGCTTGAATGTACTACCCCTTACCCCGTGGCGGCCCTCCACACGTGTGTGTGGTTGCAGCGGTAGCACGGTGGCCATGGAAGGGCAAAAACGTCCTTCCTCCAAAACCCGCAGGAAATCGTCGTACGGAACTTCTAGAAGGTCTGTTCTGAAGAAATCCTTCAGTCAAGAACAAGTCACTTTCACCACTCCTCTCTCCGACGACCCCCTCGTTGGCATCATCGGCGGTGGCATCTCCGGCCTTATCTGCGCGCTTTTCCTCGAGGCACGCGGCGTTCGCTCCACCGTGTTCGATACTGTCAGTCTCTTCTCCCCTTAATCCTAATTCACTTCACCATTTGGTTAGGCCAAAGCTAAAGAACTTTGTTTTAGGGTATTCACGGTCTTGGAGGAAGATTGGGAACCAGAGTCGTCGATCCTAATCCGTTAAAATTCGATCATGCGGCTCAATTCTTTACCGTGAATGATTCTCGCTTTGCTGAACTCGTCGACGGTTGGATGGAGAGGGGCTTGGTGCGCGAGTGGCATGGTACCGTCGGAGAGCTTCATAATGGTGGTGGATTTGTTCCGTTTGTACCCTCTCCTCGGAAATACGTAGCCACCAATGGAATGCGCTTCCTTGCTGATTCTATACTGTCTCAGGTTCATTGCATAATTGCATTACTCCTTATATATCATAGATTAAAACTTTAAACAAGAGAAGAAAATATGAAGTTAAAATTAGTTAGGTTTTTCTTAAAAGTTAAAATTATCTCATGCAAGTTATTATTTTCATTAGTTTGATCAGAGTTTTCATAAGTTAATTTAAAAGAAGTTTTAACATGCAGAAAAAATTAAAACTTTTTTTAGATAAACTTGCCGCTAAACACTTCTAAGAACAGAAAATAGGAAACAGAAGTTAGACAGGTTTTTTTCACAAGTTAATGTCGATTTTTAGAGTAGTGAGATTTTTTAAAGAAATTTATGTATGAAGTTCATCTAAATAGACTTTACTTTATTTTGCATTCTATCTTTTTTCTGCCGACGTACTTATTTATCTAAAGAAGGCCTAAGTTAGTTATTCTTATTCCAGTTTTTTGCTTCTGTTACCACCTGCTGTGAATTGTGCAGACTCGCTTGGTTAATGTGGTGAGACCATGCTGGATTAGTAAATTGGAGCCGTTCAATGGGATCTGGCACTTGAGTGAAAATGGCAAGCCTTGTGGCAAGTTCGATGCCATTGTTATTGCTCACAATGGTAACTTGATATTTCTATGCTGACCATAAATTTTTCTTAGCTATGCTTCCTTGCTTAACTGATTTTAGTATGGACTTAATTTGGTTATTGCTTTTCTAAAATTGTATAATTAACTGAAACTTCGTACAGTTTTTCTCTGCTCATTGTAACTATGTTTGTCAAAGGAAAATGTGCCAATCGCTTGCTTATGACATCAGGATTACCATTAATTGCAAAACAAATGAAGGTTGGTCCATGATATGCCCATTCAGTTCATTTGATTTGATAGACCAGTTCACTTTTCAGCTTCATTTACTGTTAAGGCGCTTTTTTATGCACCTCATGCTTCTTGTTTCTGTTGTATTGCCTAATTATGTGTTAAGAGGTTGGAGTTGAGTTCAATATGGGCCCTTCTAGCTGCTTTTGAGGACCCTCTCCCTTTTTCAAGTAGCACAGAAGTTCCTTTTGAAGGAGCTTTTGTGAGAGGAGTTGATTCAGTGTCATGGATGGCAAATAATACAAAGAAACTACTGATTTCCCAGAGTGGTGGTCCTCACTGTTGGACCTTTCTGAGCACTGCTGCTTATGGAAAACAGAATAAGGTTCCACAGGTAGGTGGTGGAAATTTCAAAATCACATACCAAGAATTAGGATTACAAGTTTTAGATTGGCTTTAGCTTACGTTCAGTATTGTTTATTTGTTTTGAGGATGGGGGATGGCGGAGGAATATTAAAGATGTATATCGTTCATTATCTTCCTACCTAAAATTACACTTGAAAGTTGAAAGGGATTTGATTATTTACATCCTTTTTGTTGTCATGCATTCACTGGGATATCTTTATGAATAAGTATAGCCTGCATTAATTAGGGCTTTGCACCAACCTGTATTTTCAGGAAAACATCCCTTCTGCTACAGTGGCAAGGGTAAAGGCTGGAATGCTAGAGGGTGTTGAATCTGCCCTTGGATTATCAAAAGGGTCCCTTCCAGAACCTTCGTATACCAGGCTTCAACTATGGTAATGATCGTATCTTGGAAGTATTGTGTTGGTTAGTTTGAAATGTCATAGTCTTGGCCAAATTAGGAGGTTGGTCACTAGGATTTTTAAGATGTGCATTTTGCATGTGTCGTTTATGCATGAAGTAATTGGGTTAATAAGAAGAAAAAGGGAACAGTAGAAGAAAAAAGATGGGTTATAAAGTGGAAAGAATTAGCAGTTTACTTGAATCAGCTTACGTGATCAAGTTAAAAGAAAGGGCCGTGAATGATAAGGGATATTCTTGTTCTGGAGGATGAGGATGTAATATTAATGCCTATTTTTATTAGGGCAGAGCCTGCCATTTGGGAAGGGGTACAGAAAATTATGAACATTTGACCGTGATGTTAATATCTGATACAGTTGCTTGACAATAAAATTGTTAAAGTGATTGCTAAAAAATGATTTATTTTAAAGTAATTCTTATATAAACTTAATTTAATGTGTTTGTCTTCGTATTTTTTTTTTTAAATTCTCACTCTTCCTTGTTCTAAGCCACGGCTCAATCCTCGAGAAACTAGGTGGGATATAATATTTAATAATCTCCAAGTATCTAAAATATCATATCGGTTGCTCTTTGAAAATTGCATGTAAAATTAATTCATTGAAAATTATGTTATTCTGAGATTTGCAGGGGTGCAGCTCTTCCAACTAACACACCTGGAGTTCCTTGCATCTTTGATCCGTTTGGAAGGGCTGGGATATGTGGTGATTGGCTGCTAGGTTCTAATATAGAGGCAGCTGTCTTAAGTGGAATTGCTCTAGCGAACCAGGTATATACCACCTTCACTTTGACAAGTCAATTATTGTCATTTTCCTGCACATTTTTTAATGTTAATTCAATTTTACTCTACAGTGAAGTGCTTAGTTTTTTTTTTATTTCATTCGAAATTGGATTGGACCCTTTTTACGCAGATTGCAGACTATTTCCAAAGCCCCGGAACCAACTCTGAAGAGTTTGCTGTTGGTTTAAATAATGAATTTCAACCACTGGAAGGTCATGATATTGGACAATTCCCTGGTTTGGGGTCAGAAGAAAAGATGAATGAAGGCCAAGCATACGAACTTACCAAGTAGTCCACTGTGCTCATGAGGGTCTATCTTCTGGTAACAGAAAATTCATTTCATATATCCATGCATAGGAATACCCCCGATAGCATGCCAGTTCTCACTGGAAGATAAGCTTGGAAATTTGATCTCTCCTTTGGAGGAAGAGGGTCCTGATCTCCTCAACAGCCACATGATGATATGAAACGACACAGAACTGTAATTTCTGCATCTCTTCTGAAGAAAGAGATGCTGAAAATATTATTTTCATGAATAAAATTGTCCCTGAATGATTGTAAATCCCTTTTCTCATATCGGTGACATATTTTTTTCTTTTTAAATGCAGGTTTAAGAAAACCAGAATTTGAATAGTTGGAACTGTATTGAATGCAACTTTTGCCTTCAAATTAAGAACAGTACAGTTTACATTTCTACCAAACATCTCTTTCTATATTTTGCACAGGATTTTCTCACGCACTATTAATCAAGTCGAACTTGACACAAAAAAACAAAATAGTAATAAAAGGCTAGAAAAGGATAGGTGTGGTTTTGTACAATGCAAGTAAAGAATCAGAGTCTCAATTATATATGACAGGCAACAAGGAATTTGAGTGCTTGTCCATACAAACTGACAGACAGGGTATAAATTAATTAATGTTGATAAATATACGGGGAGGAAAGAGTAGAAATAAGAATCCCCACGAATACTTCAAAATAGCCGGTTTGGTTTGCTTGAATTCCATGAATGCTCGAAATTGTTTCCTCTATAGCAAAGCAAACATATGTATACCCGGATCATGCGGCTTTTCATCGTCCTTGCGGATTGACAAGTTGTGAGAAGATTTCATGCTGATTCTCTGTCGAATCGTTGCTAATGTCAACATCACTTCCAAGGCCCAAGTTTTTGTAGTGGCGTGCTACGTCGTTTTCTCCCAGGCTTATATCTTCTAACTCACTTTCTTTAGTAGGAGCAGAATGAGTTGAACCACCCTGACCATTAATATTTTCTTGCAGATTGAGAGCAAATTCAAGATTCCACAATAGATCATTCATGGAGGGACGATCAGCACCATGATCAGACAAACACTTCTCAGCCGAGTCTACAAACTTCTTCAAGCTTTCTTGATTGATTTTTCCCTTGAGACAAGGGTCAATAATGTCCTCTAGAGTTCCTTTTTTCTTGCAAATCAATGCCCATTCAGCAAGACTAACCTGATCTTTTGGAAGGTGAGGATTGAGAACAGGCCTGGCACACAGTGCTTCAAACAGAACAACCCCAAATGAGTAAACATCAGATTTTTCGGTCAACTGTTGCCTCCTGAAGTATTCAGGATCCAAGTAGCCAAAACTACCCTTCACTACAGTGCTAACATGACCATCATTGTTCATATTTGGACCAGTTTTTGACAAGCCAAAATCTGAAACCTTGGCATTCCAGTTTTCATCCAAGAGAATGTTTGTTGTTTTGACATCTCTATGAATGATGGTGTACTTTGCGCCAGTGTGAAGGTAGTGAAGCCCTTTTGCAGCTCCAATGCAAATCTCCAACCTTTGCTTCCATGATAGAGTAGAGATAGATTTGTTACCCTTGTAAAGATGCTCCCTCATGGTGCCAAGAGACATGTAGTCGTAAACCAGGCACATCTCATCATTTTCCTCGCAGAAACCAATCAAGGACACCAAATGCTTGTGTCTCAGCTTGGAAAGCATCTCAATTTCCGTTTGGAATTCATTAACTCCTTGTTCTGACTGTGGGTTGGACCTCTTGATTGCCACCTTCACTCCATTATCAATGACACCCTTGTAAACCTTTCCAAATCCGCCAACCCCAATTACGTTGGACTCATCAAAACTCTTGGTTGCTTGCTTTATCTCTTGCAAGGAGAAATAGCGGCAAAGACCCTGAGACATGGCGGATAAGTTGGCACTGCTCTTTCCAGACTTGCTGGATTTTGTAGAGTTTGAGTTCGAATAGACGGGAAGCCAGCCAGTTTGAGACTCTGACCCTGGTTCTTTCTTCTTCTTGTTGTACACAGCAACACATAGTACAGCCATAAAAGCAAAACCAGCAGCACCTCCAGCAGCTCCACCGATAACAGAATGATGGATATATTTGTGGGTGAAAACACCAGCTTCCTCTTCCCGGTGCTCTTTGAGGAGCATGTCTGAAAGCAGAGGATTGGGAGCAGATAAGTCTGTCTCATTGAGCTTGAATATCTCCACTCCATTGAGTATGGCATCGTAGAACTCAGGCTTTGTGTCAGGGTCGGGGTGAAGTGCAAGCCAGAGCAAGTCATTAGTCTTTCCATCTTCGACATATATCACGTAGTCCTTATAAGTTGGCACTCCTATGCCTCCTGACCACCCAATCACATCGGCTTGCTCTTGTGCCGTTTGGTTGTTGACAAAGATTTTGAAGACAATCTCATTGATCTTGGAGTAGTAGTATTCACAGAAATGTAACCTTACAAGATACATGAAATTGGTATCAACACGGAAGCTCCAAGTGAGATTGTAGCCCATGTTGATATTTTTATCTCCCCCCATTGATCTAGATGTGGAGTAGACATCAAGAGGAGCAATATACTCTGCCATTCCCTGATAGTCGAATGTGACATTCTTCTCAGCTTTGTTGGTCACACCACTGGCTGACCCATAAAGGTAAGGTGTGTCATCATACCACATCCTTGTAAGTCCAGAGTCTTGGACTGGAGATATGAACTGCCCCCCAACATTTAGTCTAAACATGGTTTGCAAATTCGAGGTTGTCAGATCTATGGTTTGGCCATCATACCCTATCAATGTTGCAGAATCAAACAAATCGGGCATTTGGATAAGCTGAATGCCATTAACAAAAGCGAATGCACCCTTGTATTTATCAGAAGGTTTGAAAGTGAGAGTCAAGGTATCTGAATTCAAAGGAGCAAGGGAATACTCTCTGTCAATATAAGCTTGTGATAGAGCCTCACAAGTGACTGAGGCGCTGAAATTGGTGAGGAGGGTAACCCCATTTGCAGCCACGGAGAAATATGCGTCAGAGGGATCGAAACTGCCATAAAGAGAGGGGTAAAAGTGGAGCCTGAGCCAATAACGCTTGTCAGGTTTAACGGGGAATGTGTATGTTGACTCAGATGTGAAAATACGCGCTGACATGTATGGAATCTCAGACGTAAGAGAAGGGTCTTGGTAAGAGGCTTTGGATGTGATCGAACCACCTTCTGTCCCCAAAAACTTTTTATCAGGACTCCATTTTCTTGTATCACCATCTTCGGCACCTCCATCCAATCCACAACCCAAGATCAAAGACCCTGGCTCCTCATTCCATGCACCATGAATGTCATTCAACAAAACAAGGACACAAACAAGAAACAAGGGACCTTTTGAACGGAAACTCATCCCTGAAGAAGGGTAAAGAAAAAGAAAATCCAGAGGATAACACGTTTGGCAGTACAGGAAAAAGGTAGGTTATTAGATTACAAAGGTACGTATAACTTACTCCACAAGATGGATAATATTTTCCTGCGCCAAAAGGAAGAACTTGGCTTCTGGTTTTCTTTGTGCTAAGATGATGGGAAATTCTATCCAGTCAAATTAACGCATTCTGCATACCATCCTTGGAGATTCGAGCAACCAAAGACTCACCTGGTTGGAGGTGCCAAACCAGGCAAGAGGTTGGAGGAGGAGGAGGAGGAGGAGGAGGAGAAGAAGATGAAGTTTACTGATTTCTCTCTTTCTTGTCTTATGACGACTTGGTGACATTTTTTTTCTTCCTTTTCATACTTGTGCATGGGAGGTGGGGAGCAAGAATCGTTATCGAATGAGCGTGTGGCTTGAATTTGAAACATACCATGACTCTAAGCTATATTTAGCATTCCATGTTATTGTTTTACCAACACTTTGATTTTCCATTTACTAACTCACTCATAATTCGCTTAATGCTTTAACATTGCTTCTCCTCGTATCCACACACCAATGTTTCTTCTCTTTGTCAGAAATTAGAGCCCAAATAAATGTTTTGGAACTCACAAATGTGTAACTAAATTTGTTTTTAGTATTATATAGAAGACTAGAAATAATACTCGATGGAAAGGATAATCTATGAACCAAAAATATATATTGTAAAAGTAAAATAATTTACTAACACGTTTGTTAAAATATTTTTTTTAAAAAAATACTTATGACCAAAAAATAAATATTTCTAAAAACTGTAATAGCGAATAGTTTTCTGTTAAAAAAGTTATTTCGTAGAAATTAGATTTATTTTAGAGAAATAATATATTTTAAATTATAGAATTTGAAATATAATATATTATGAATTGTGGAATTTTAAGATATATGAAAATTCAAAAAATGTTTTTCAAATTCTATAATTTAGAATATAACTTCATTAAGAATTGTTCATACAACAAGGACCCAGAATACTGAAACTAGGTTGACGAGACTAGACTTTACACAAATATTCTACTCTTGGGCCGGATTCTCTTAATTTCTTCTTGGGCTCATGTTTTAGACTCTTCCTGGTTAGGTGCTCTCGGCTTCTCCCTCAGCAGGTGCTCTCGGCTTCTCCCTCAGCAGATGCTCTCGACTTCTCCCTCACACAGGTTGGGGGTGGTACCTGCAAGGCGTTCCGATGCCAAAGTCAGAAATAATTTCAAATATCATCAGACAATATTCACTCTTACCTTTTTCTTACTCTGAACTCCTATTTATAGAGTTTTCTTAATGGGTTTTCCCCTTTTCTTTTGGACTTTCTTTCTACACCTTTTTATTATTTACACACCCCTCATGCAGGTTTTTAACTTAATTGGGTTTCATTTTTATAATAATATTTATATTTTATTTTATTCTTTT
>Ga0123342_1003693_pt1 | contig 24276 bp, 19 predicted proteins | sample Turbeawhitnodule_FD_89960 | JGI IMG/M metagenome (GOLD analysis project Ga0123342, IMG submission 89960) | Root nodule microbial communities of legume samples collected from Mexico - Turtle bean Mexico white nodule | ecosystem: Host-associated > Plants > Roots > Nodule | place: Mexico: Nepantla... | reverse complement strand
CGTTGGCTTCACACAAGATTAACGATGTTTTAAAATTTTTAATTTTTTTTTAATGATTTGGCATATACAAGTGCGGTTAAAGCAAATAACCGCACTTGTAAATGGTATTTATAAATGCGGCTAGCCGCATTTATATTTCTTGATTTACAATTGCGTGTTGATCAAATGCGGTTGTAAAACCGCATTTATAAATTCGAAATAGCCACATTTGTTTTATGTTTCTGCACTAGTGGAGGTAAAAGGAAAGACAACCTTGCTCTTAGAATGTAAAAGAAGAAAAATATAACATAGTCAATCATGTTATATATAAAATTAAGATTTTTTTAGTATTTTTTATAATAATTATTGTTATTATAAAAATAATTAATAAATAAGTAAAATTATTAATAATAAAGAAAATTGTTACTTTTCACTTGTTTATGCACTGTTTTACATATTTGAATAATTTTACTTTTTAGAAATTTTTTCCCCAAAAGTTTTATTTAAAAAACTCCCAGATTTTTTTCCAATTTATTTACTCAACTAAACTTATTTTCTATTCATATTGAGATATCAATCTCTTTTACATGGAATGTTTTTTAAAGTTTACTTATCATGTTTACATGTAATTGGTATGTGCAAGCATAAATATAATAATTCAAACATATACATGGTGTATAAGCAAATATTTAAGGTTTATGACAAATTGTTAAAAAATGAGTTATTATCACCATACACGCGGTCAATATCCATATCCTAGAATGTGAAAATTTCTAAAAAATTCTAAAAATAAAGTCGTATAAAACATTGTTATTATTGTCACATACAAATTAATCTAGAAAGGTGTCTCAACAATGTTTAGCTATTAACTTCAAATCATTAAATAAGAACTTAACTAGATGTCATGGTTTCAAGTATTTGATCAATAAAATTCGTAATTTTGTTCTTACATTTTGATATTCTATTTTCAACATTTATATTGTCCAAGTAAATGTTATTCAGATTACTCAAAATCCAACAACTTTCTATTCTTCAAACTTCACTAAAAATCCTTACTTTTTCCCACCTTTTACATGGATCATATTTATCCATGTTTATAAAAAAATAAATTAATCACAATAATAATAAATTATCATATTTTATAATAATGAAAAACTAATAATTTAATAATTTGTATAGATCATTAAAAATGTTATTAATAAATCTAATAGTGAAATAATTTAATTTAATTTATATTTATATTTATATTTATATTTATATTTACATACGTTTAAAATTACTGATATTACTAATTAATATTAAAAAATATACAACTATGATTTAAACTAATAATAATTTAAACTTTTTAATTCATCATATGATAATTTAAATCAAAATTTCAAATTTCAAATTTTAAAATAAACTTGTAATATTTAAATACTTTTACAAGCTAATTCATGGTAAAAAAAATAAAAAAGATTAATAATTATTATACTCATAATCATATTTTATAATAATTAAAATTAAATATTAATAATCATTAATCATAGGCACTCAATTCTTATTTAAAATATTTTTAATAATTATGAATTTTTAAAATTATGTTGAATATATTAATTGTTAAATACATACTTATTGATTAAATTTATTTAATTCCTGTTTCAAAAAATCACCAATTTAATTACAAACAAAAAATACAAAACTTAAATCATAATTCAGTTCGTGTGGAGCTGAATGAATTTTCTACGACCGACGAAAACCATGATTGGAAATCGGGTATCTAGAAGTCCATTTTTGAACTCTACAGTAAAGAGTTACAATTGAGTAAACATTTTTTTGACATTGAATATATTGGAAAATTTATTTTTATTTGGATTTGTTGGAGAAAAAAAAAATCCACTTTTCATTCTAATTTTTTTCACATATTTCAAATATATATATATATATATATAACACATATTTGTGAAGAAACTAACTAATGCATGATTGTGATAAATCACATCAAAATAGGATATGGGTGATGCTGATTGGAATTTTTGTCCCTTTTTAACATTACTTTTGCTCATGTCATTTTCATCCATCTCTTTTTTATTTTGGCTTTTTTTCCATTAGTGGCTATGCATTATTGTTGTGGTCGCATTCACGTAAAACTTTGTCCTATTGCAATGTATTTGCAAGATTTTGGACGAAAAAGCAAGATAAGCAAACAACTCCGCACAACAAAATTACAATAGGTTCCTCCTTATGAAGCGTGGTTCTTCTGAGGTAGGAGAAACCAATCATCAAGGATTAATTACTTAGATGAAGATGGATAAAACATCCATATTTTAAAGTTTAAGTGAACTCAAATCAAATCATATCTTAATATCAAATCATTTAAAATTGAGTATTTTAATTCACAGGTGTTTTACGAGCTTTAGTTAATTATTTTATTATATTTTAGATAAAATATTTTTTAATCTTTAAAGTTGTATTTTTTTCACCGAATTTCAAATATCATAGGTAAATATTCATATTCTTGTGGATTTTGTATAAGATTATGAGTAATAGTATTGAATTCTTATATTTAACCGACTCATTAGATAAGTTACATTTTCTTTCCCTTCTCTTTTAATAGAAGATCAAATTAACTAATAATATATAGTCCTCCAACCTTCACCTAAACTAGGTGAAAATGATTTCCAAAAAGAGTGTTATTACTTTTAAAACAGACAATTTTTTATTTATAACTTTTTTTTCAATTTTAAGTTGTTACTAGTCTTCAGATTTTTTTTCTTCAATCCAGTAGCGGCCACCACAGGAAAGACACGACCTCATCCGCGTGACTTCTCCCTCAACACCATCTTAGCGATCCGCCAATCAAATACCCCTACATCTAACTAATCTATATTCTAAATACTTGGAAACTAAATTTAGTTCTACAATAAAATTATACATAAACAATATGTCACATTTAAAATTATTATACCAAAATATTAAATAAACTATCAAAGTTATTGCATACAAAATTTCAATAAATACAATACATAAAATAAAAGATACTAATTTGGAGGAAAAAGGCTAAGATGGGAGAGAAGTGAGAATGATGATGGTACTAGCACTCATTAGGGCAACGACAAGGAAAATTTTAAAAAATTGTGTAATTTTACATCAAATTTATGTGGGCAGATTGACAGATTAAAAAAATATTAAAAATTTGGAAAATCATAGTTGTGAGACATAACTTGATTGTTATTAAGTTGTACTAGCCTTACATGACTTCAATTCACATATATAATTTATTTTTTATATATAAAAGTCGTATTAGGCAATGCAGACTTTAATTAACAATGTAAACGTGTTTAACTTTTTCATTTCTTTATGTGAAGCTGTTATAGGGAACGTACAAAAATTACAAAGGAGTAGTGACAATTTCTCTGCAATTTTTTTATACTGAAGTTATTATATCCTATGATGATTTCATTTTAGTGAATTATTTTTTACTATAGTTAAAGAAATCGAATTTAAAATAGATTGTGAAATAAATTAAAAATATTTTATTATTTTATTAAGATTTTTGAAAAATTAAAAAAATGTTTAAATTATTTTTAAAAAAATAGAAATATAGGGTATTAGAAGAAAATTATTAAATAACAACGAAATTTATAGAGAAAAAATAATTAGTCACTGTATTAACTAAATTATATATTAATTTAGAGACTAAAAAATTATTGATATTTAAAGTGGTTTCTATTATTAATAAAAAATTATAAAATAGTTTCTAAATTGATATTTAAATTAGCTAGATTTTAGTTACTAATACATATTAGAGTCTAATTTAAAATATAAAATAATAAATAGATAAAATTTTCGTAGTTAACGGATTAAATATTAATTTAAAAATTATTTTATAATTTTTTATTAATTATAAAAATTATTTTAGATACTAATAATTATTTTAGTTTATAAAATAATTTTTAATTTAATCAAATAGTGATTAATTATTTTGGTATCTAAAACTAGTTTTTATTTAATAATTCTTTTATAATAGTATATCTATTTATTTGAAATTAAAGTTGTTACTTTCGCAAATCTATAATATATTTTCAATTTGACCATTCACATAAAATTCAGTTATTTTTTTGTAAACTTTCCCAACAATTACAGTCTATAAATATCTGAAGTCTATAATATGAAAACTTAAGTTATCCTAATAACTTTGAAACCGTTAAAATGTTGAATAACATCTTCTGTATATAATTAAATTTATACATTTGTTCAAAATCATAAAAATTAAGATTATTGTTTAATTAAGTCTTAACAACTCAAATTCTAAAACTTGCTCACTAACAGTCTTAATCAAGTTCATTGAATATAATCTTTAAATAAAAACATTCAAACACTGCCATTTTTAACAAAAAAAATACACAGTTTTATTTATTTATATGAATTAAACAATATATTTTTTTAAAACTATTCATATTATTTCAGAAAATTGAACTCAACACAGATTTTTATTGTAAAAGTTTCATATAATAAAATAAATTTATAAAACTAAAAAAATAAAAGACAGTTTTCAACATTCATGAAAAAACAATTCTAACACTACAATAAATATTAATTTTAGTGGAGATTTATTAACGGAGGTTATAATAACTCCATTAACCCATGCAGATATCTAAAGTTTCTAAATCCCTAATAAATCTGGACAATTATTTATGAAATCACATTAAAATTATGTATTTTAATTTCTCACCTCATTTTTTTCACTTTTCGTGTTTTATATAGACTGAATTTCAGAATCACAAAATCGAGTACATTCTTTTGACAAAAAAAATTCTTTCGACACAGTACATCACTTAGAAACGCGCTAGTTCAAAATTCATATATTTTTTGAAGAATTTTTGGCACACAAAGATTTCTCTTTTCTTCTACTAGAGCTTCGAATTGGTAATTTTTTTTATCCTATTTGATTTCTCATAATTGTTTACTTTCCCCATTTCTTAGAGTTTGTTACTTCTCTGCTTACCTCTCATGTGTTTCCTTCAATACCTCTTGTGCGTTTTCCTTTCAGCAGTGTCGTTTAGTGATGGATTTTCTTCCATTTCTCAGAATTTGTTACTTCTTTGCCTACCTCTTTGTGCGTTTTAATTACGGCAGTGCACGTTTTTCTTCCGGTGGTGCGTTTAGTGGTGGATTTTCCTTCTGTCGGAGTCTTTCACGGGTTCAGAACCATTTCTTAGAAAATTATATCCGGTTAGTCTCTGTTTCGCTCTTACACATCACTATTACAATCATTTTTCTAGAGCGAAATGCACACTTTCAATCACTGTATCAGAATATAGGTTATACAACAACACGGTTTTTTTGTTAGCAGGAATATCGTGTCTTCGATTTGTTAGCTGAAAGTGTGCTTTTCTGTTTTGTTTTGGTTGTTGTATTTTAGTTTTGATAGTTGCATCGTCAGCTGCTTTGTTTTGTCTGAATATGAAATTCTGTTAAAGCTCTATTTAGAGAAATGCTAGTAGCAGTGGTATGGCATGTTTCATATCAGAACAGTGTAAGGGAGGTAGTTGCCATTTTGTATTTCTGCACTGAGCTGTTACATTTTGTTTTTCTCTTTCTTTCTGTTTTTACTTGAGTGCACGTACGGTCTTGGTGTCTTGATTTGTGTGTGCCTCAATCCATGCGGATGAAGGGTATTGACTAGTGTAAGAGAATAGTGGAAATGTATTGTTTCAGCTGAATAACCCATTCTCCCTTTGTTTGGTCTTGCACGAGGATGCAGTTTAGATTGCTTTAAAATTTATTTGGCTATTGCTGCATTCCACACCTGTGAATGCCTTTATTTGTAGTAGAGATAGTGTTTTGACAAGTTTTTATTTAGTTGAACGTAGTTGTAAGTATTAAACAACGTATGAGATCTCACCCATTCATGCTGGTGGTGATCGAGACTTAGAAAACAATGGCTAAATATTTGTGGGGCTGCACTTGCACCTTAATTTTTCAAGTTTTGTACTGCAGATTCCACCTTTAATTTTTGGCAAATTAGAAGATGTAAAAAATGTAGAATTGAATGTGGTTAGTGCCCTTCGTGGCATGCTAATTAACATGAACTTTACGAGACCAGAAAATCCAACTTATAGTGAATTTGACTTCAACTTTAAGTAAACTTAATAAATTTACTGAGTTACTACCTGATAAGTTGAAGAACTAAATATTTGAAGAACTTTGTGGTCCCCATATTACCTTTGTGTGCACCTGGACATCAAATAAATCTAAATACATCTGTCTTATTGTATTATATTTACCTCGAAACTTATTGTATCTTATTCGAGTAGATTTACAAGCACAAAAATTTTATAATTAATTTCGATGTATAAAGGAAAGAAAAGACTTATCTCAATAGAAGACTTATCTCAATAGAACGTGACAAAAGTATTTTCAAAAGTACAACTCAGTTCAACCATGAGTATGATCAAGAGCAGGATGACCAGCCTCTCCCATAAAGTGCATCCTAAATTGTAGGTTAATTATCTCACATTTTTATTTTATACTAAGTATTTTAATTATTTACATTTATTTATTCATATTATTTATATTTTTTTTACAGGTATTCACAGATTACATCACTATTGGATCCATCTTATATTTTTGTTCACATTCTTTTATGTAATTGAATTATCAAACATTTTAAGTTTTAATACTTTTAGTTAAATTGTAAAGTACAATTTTAATTTGAAGTTTTGTTTAACTATTTGAATTATTTTTATATTGTGAATGTGTTGTGAATGATAGTAATTTGTTAGGTTGAATTCTGAATGTGATTTGGTTGGTATTTCTTGTCTTACCGGTAACGTGGCTAGAACAAAAAATAAACGATTTTTTCCTCCTATTTATGCATGAACCAAGCCCACGCAAGCTTTTATTAATTATTGTATGCGTCGGCTTTTGCGTGGGTCACGCAAAGTCTGATGCCAATTTTTTTTTTCTTTTTGTCGGTTAGACTGACGCATATAAATTTGCGTCTGTTTGACCCATGTAAAGGTCTTCGCAATTGCATCACTTTTACCTGACGAAAGTTCGTCCCTTCTTTGCGACCGCTTGGCCTACACAATCTGCGTTCATTCATTGGCCGACAACAATTTTTATTTATTTTCGTACTTTTTTCGTCGTATTGTTGATCCAAATAAATCCAATGCATAAGATCCAGATAAATCCAACGTTTATGCGTCTGTTTTTACTTATTTAGGTTATTTTTAGGCCACAAAACATCATGTTTTTCTTGTAGTTATGATGAGTTTGAGAGTCAATGTGCAGTACTAATGAGGTTGAGAGTGTTTAATTAATGGTAAACAAAATCTATTAAGATCTCATATATATTCTCAAACCATGTGTAAACAGTAGATTAATAAACATAATTTAATTAGTAAATATTATAGATGATTATTATATTATTAAAATGTTACTGTAACTTTTTAGTCATGTTACACATGTATGGTGATGACATTTTTGGTTAGATAGATACTACATGGATCTATATTAAATTTCTTCATAACATTGAAAAGAACTACTGCAAATACTAATTAAGTAGGAATAAACTTAAAAAGACAACTAAAATTCTCTTACAAAAAAAGTATGTTCCTGAAATATTACTAGAAAAATGAATACATGACAGATACTTGCCAAATTTGTTTGAATAGCTTCCCTTAAACAAGTTTCCATACTACTTGATATTTATGAATAAACCTCTCCCAATCATAACACATACAAATAACTAAAGCTGATTCTAGCTTGTAAAAAACATTAACTTATTATATCTTCTTATTCATTTCTTCTATAATTGTTTACTAAAAATATTATCTAAATCGGACTTAAGTCTTTATTTTTTCTTATTAGTATAGTTTTGCTTTCCTTCTATAAAATTAACATCTATAAATTTTCTTATTAGTAAAGTGTTCCTAATTGTTGTGTATTTCTTCTAAATGGATTTCTTATTTGTTATATAATTAATATACTACTTATTGTTTATAATAGAATTGACTACCAAATTTTGTTGCTCAAATTTTAATCTCAAATTCTGCTGCCAAATTAAGACTATGTCTACTCTTAATCTCAACTAATTCATACTTCTTTTAAATTGTCTCATACTAGTGATGCACGAAAAAGAAATACAAGTATAATTATTTATGAAGTATTATTACTATATTAATAATTTTTTATTATGTTTTCTTAATAGTGTTTTTTCTTCCAATGATTTGTAATATGCATCCTCACGAATAAATAAATTTTGTAGTGCTTAAATATTCATTCACCTTTATCTCGTATATAAAACAAATAAACGAATATGTGCATATGTGAACATATGTGTACATCATTATAATTTAATATAACACTTTCTTTTCTATTTTTAATTTTTATGTATTTTGGTTCTATTTAATTATCATATTTCCAATTTTAAAATAACAAAAAAGATCTTTTATAATTAAATAAATAATTTTATTTATTTTTAATTAGTTAACACTTGTACATTTATTATGAAGTAGAAATAAAAAAAGTGGTATACTTTTTAAAAGACTGGGTTTACATTATAACAATACCATTATACACATTTAATATAACAGTATTAATCATAGCATTATATTAAAAAAGTAAAATTGTTTTTTATTCATATTATACTACTAATTATACTAATGTTTCAGCAATAAAGATATTGAACTATTTTAGTAAAATGACATCCAATTATTGATCGATGAATCATAACAAATACATCGAATTACAAAACATCTTTTGATGGCATAAACCACAATTCTAATAAAAATCAGTTTGTCCATGGTCAAACTCAACAACTTACACAGTATCAAATTGTGGAACATATCCATGTTGTCATTTTGTATTATAAATTGAATGTTCCAATATGATTTAACTTCAAACTATAATTCAAGGTGTAACATATAATTGGGTTGATTTCAAATATTGTCAAAAACTTCAGTATAAACAACATTTTTTTGTCTTGTTTGTTACATTCCCATATTTATCGAGAATAAGAATTCTCAATTCTTTCTTCGTTCTGACTCTAGAGATAGCTACATACAACTGTCCATATGTGAAAACTGGACATGGAAGATATATACCAACTTTTGTCAATGATTGACCTTGGCTCTTATTAATTGTCATTGCAAAACATAAAGTTACTAGAAATTGTCTTCTTTGGAATTTAAAGGGCATATCTGCATCTGAAGAGATTAAATTCATTCTTGAAATCAATATTTTCTCACCAATATTTGTTCATGTTAGAAATGTTGCACGAATTACATTTTTACTCAAAGTAATAACTTGCAACCTTGTTCCATTACAAAGACCATTGACTTGATCAATATTTCTCAAAAGCATAACAGGCACACCAATTTTCAACTTACGACGATGATTTGGAATCCCTGGACATTTTATCTCATTTAAGAATTCAGACGTGAACCATTCCCCTTGAATCTCCTGGTCTTCATCTGATTGGCAAGGTGTATCCGAGCTAAGATAAGTATTTCTTGAACACTTAATAGAGATCAAATAAAATCATTCACTTGCTCTACTAATTCAGTTGTGGGACAAAGTATTGCCCCATCCTCAAAGTACCCAGGAGACATCATGTTAGTAAAAAAATTAGGATAAACAAAATTAACCAATGACAACAAAGGGGTTTCAGTGGCCTCAATCAATAGATCATGTGGGATTGCCACTAACACTCACTATTTTCATTCAAACCAATTTTACCATCTCCAATTTTCAGGATCCAATCAGCAAATTCTTTGATATTCTCTACACTTTCATTAGATTTTGCATGGTTTAATTTCATGTTCTGAGAAAGTTTTAAGACTTGACAACTTAGCCAAAGATGAGAAGAGTTGATTGTTGACTTCACAACATCATATCTTGATGCTTTTTTTACAACTGACAATATTTGCGTGAAATCACCTCCCAAGACCACAACCTTCCCACCAAATGGTTTCTTACTATTTTCTTCATGCACTGTTCTCATAAGATCTCTCAAAGTTTTGTCAAAGGCTTCAAAGCACATTCGATTCATCATTGGTGCTTGATCCATATAATCAATTTTGTTTCAATTAAAAACCTGACCCTATGACTTCCTTGAGCTATGTTGCAAGTCGAGTCTTCATTTATTAAAATAGGAATACATAATCTAGAATGTGATATCTTCCCTACAGGAAGCAATAAAGAAGCAATTTTGCTCGATACTACATTCAACACAATCTTTCCTACAGATCTAATTGCAGCAGATAATGTTTTCCAAATGAAATTTTTGCCTGTTCCACCATAACCATATAGAAAGAAGAAACCACCCATTTTAGAGACAACTAATGAAATGATGTTTTCATAAACATTTAGTTGCTTAGCAGTGACACATTTCAACAATGATGTATGCTCTTTTACCATTTCATCTTTGTTGTAGTTAAGTTCATTCATAATAAAGCTATTTTGAAAGAAAGATGAATGAGAAGGATCAAGTTGTGGCAAACAAACAAACTCTTGTAATGACCTGTCATTTGCCATTAATAACTCTTGTATTTCTAATAGGAAAAGATCATGTGCGAAGACCTAACATTTTTCAAATATACGAAACACGTTCATAATTTATAGTTGAAACTATGTAATTAAAATTTGCATTTTAAAAAATCAATACCTGGCAACTATAACTCCTTTCATTTTGTGGTATAAAATTCCGTCTGACAGTAATTTCCAAGAAGCATTCCAAACCACATCCGGTTTGGACATTGTATTCATAAACAATAATGAAACAAATAGACGCCTGAGTTCATGACCAAAAACTAATTCACTTGCTTCTTTTATTGCATCAATGAATTCTTTGTCATCTCTCAATAGCCCTAGTGCATAGCAAGCTTCTTCATATGTATTGAATATTTGTCTGTTTATTGTCCTGATGTTAGCATAGTCAACACAACCTTTTTGAATAGTTAACAATATCCTCATGTAATAAAATTCTCCAGATCCAGGTGGTACATAGGTGAGTCTACCAATGTTCTGACCTTACTTCCTGGGTTTCTATTGTCTCTGTGTAGCAATCCAGACAAACTTGGTTAGAAATTCAACATATGTCAAATTCCTTCCATCAACATATTTGTTATTAGCATCAAGCCAATCGAGACACATTGTCTTCATAAATTCATTATTTTGAAATACCTGATCAAGATTATCATTATCTTTAAACAAAATTGATTGTTGCTTCGGTAAATGAAATGAAAACTTCTGTACAACTGGCCATCTATGATGTATGTCAAAGCCAAAAGTTCTCCAAACAGCTTCACACAGAGATAAATATCTACAATCATAATAATTCTTGATTTCATCAACATCTTCTGTACTACCATTGATAATTTTCATTGTAGCCCTGTCAGGCCTTTTGTTGACATATTTGAAAAGATATTTGATAGAATTTGACTTGTTGCAATATTTTGTATTCACATGTGCTTGATACCTCATAAGAAGATGGTGACTATATGGAACAACATTGCTATTATCCATTTGGATACCATTTTTTTCCACAAAAATTCCATTATTCCGACGTTTATAGATTGGATATCCGTCTTCATAAATAGTAGTTACACATGTAAACTTTTTGGGAATTTTTTTTGAACATTTACCTTGTTTCATGCACGGTGAATTTAATTTAGCCACTCCACATGGTCCATGTATCATGTAGCTTTTAACAACTTTGAACAATTTCGGGTACAAATTTGGGTGAGGTAATTCAGCATATATGACTTTATCAATGTTGTTGCATTTTGCAGCTTGTTTGATCCATCTAACCATAATAGTATATGAGCATGTGATAAACCTCTTTTTTGAAATTCAATGGTGTACATTCCAGAAACAAAAGAAAAGTATATGTAGAATTAATTATGGGAATATGCAAAAAACATTCTACTGTAAATAATTAATATAATAACCTGCACTTGTTTGACCAAAAAAGTTATTCTTTTTTAAATGTATTATCATTTGATCATGTTTGATTTTGAAGACTCTACAAACAATATCAGGTTTATCTGACGGACTTAATCCTTTTGGCTCAAGAGCATCACGAATTTCTGGCCAATTGACATTGCATGTTATTGTTATAAACAAATCAGGATAACTAAATCTTTTACAAATGGCCATAACATCTTGACAATTGTTGAACATGTAACGCATACCACCAGTAAAAGATGAAGGTAAAACCACACGTCTACCAACGCAGGAAGGATCAGTTCCTCCTTTGTTAATTGCTTCTTATAAGCCATTCAAAATTTCAGACCGAATTAATTTTTCATTTGCCCTAATGAAAGACAAACATTGTGCTTAAATCAAGGTATAACAATTGATGTGAGTTGATTAAGAGATGAAGCATTAATAGACACTTTCAAGAATTGGATCAAGATTCTACAAGCAATTTAAGAACACAAATGAAGAAACCATTAGATAGATATAGGTTCAATTTACAAGTCTTTTCAAGTGTTGCTTGCCGCTAGAAGCTCTAGAAGGTTCTTAAATAATTTTTCAAAAACTTCCAATTTGTTATTTTGGGTCAATAAATAGCTTTTGAAGTTCAAAGTGTCATAACATCTTTTAATATGCTATAAAGCCTTTTGTGTCGTGGTTCTCTAGTGTGTAGTATTGTCTGTGCCTTTCCCTTCTGAGTTGGATTAGTTAATGAACAAGTTACCCAATCTACTAAATATCTCTATTATATTAAAAGTTTATTTTTAATAAAAGTTTAGCATTAGAACATAAAAAATAAAAAAATTAATAGTAGAATATTTTATTCAATTTAATTAATTTTATTGATTGTGTTTTAAATTCGGTTTTTCGAAGTTAATGAAATAAAGAAAATAAAGGTAATGGTGACTTTCTTTGTATAAAACTATCTAACAGAATTGTTTTGTGATTTTGTTATGTCTGAGGCATCACCGATAATATTTAAATATTAATTAAATTAATATATATTTTAATTTCTAAAACCAGATTAGAGTTGGCCAATAATCTGATGTTACTTCTATTTTTCTTGTTCTTTCTGTTTCCTTACTAAAGTGAAATATGGTGTCCTTGAGGCTACTAGTAGAAACAAGGTAAAAGAACAAAAAGTAACATAAAAGGACAAAACAAAGGAATACACCTCCAACAGTGAGCCACGCCTGTGCATGTGGAGCTACCCTACACAGGCAAGGTAGATATTTGTTCCTCTATAAATAATAGAAAAATGTACAAAATAAGAAATATTTTATATAACATATTTAAAATAAATTATATAAGTATAATATCATGTTAACCAAAAAAAAGTATATATATCTACACCAGAGAAAAAAAAGAGAAGGATAGAGACACTTTATATATTCTAATTAAAATGGCGATTCCATATATATATAACATTAGAAGATTTGTTTAGTTTCTTTCTCTAAGAAAAAAAAATACAAAATTTGGAGTTAATTAAATTTTAAAATATTAATTTTTTATCATTTTTTAATTGTTTCAGCATTTATGTGTATTAAACAAATCATTAAAAAAACACAACTCATTTAGAAAAACACAAAAAAATACAAAAAAAAATACACCTGTACAGGGAGTTTAGGGTTTAGGGTTTAGGAAGTATGGGGTTTAGAAACTCGCGGAAGTAACGTGATTTTGAAAAATCCCTGCAGTAACGGAACTTTCATAATTGCCAAAAAAAATTAATTGATTTTCTAATCGTTTCTCAAAACCGTCGATAATGCGGTAAGAACAATGTATCAGGAAAAAAATAAATCGTGAATAACACATTATTTAGTGGAAAACACTAAATATAATTCCTCTTAAAAATATTTTCTATTAATAATTAATATTATAATTAGTTAAACTGACTAAAATTCATTATTTTTTACACAAATTAAAATACCAATAAATATCAATTATTAAAATAATTTTTCTCTCTCAAGAAATATAATGCTTATAATACTACATTTATTTGAAACTTCTTTCGTCCTAAATATAAAAATTATGGATAATTAATTAATATCTATTTAAAAAGTAATTAATTTAGTTGTTAATATCAAAATAATCAATAATTATAATATTTTTTTCAAGATTATCCTTAATATAATTGGGACTAACTATATCTTTTTTCTCCATTTAATTACTTTCCATCTAAATAATCAATATTGTGAGAGAAAATTTGCAAATTGTTAATTTTTAAAATTATAAACTCTTAAATTCTCCACTCCACACATATATAATAGAAAATAGAAACAATTCATACACAATTTTTTACTTATGGATTAAAATAATTTAAAAATATTTTGGTGAAAATGTTCAATACCACACAGATAAAGATAACTTTATAAAAGAGAAAAACTGAGAAAAGTCTTATACTTAAATTCAAAGGAAGTTTAACTTTATCTGAAAAAAGATAAGAGAGTGTTGAGTTATTCATAGAATCAGATACACTATTCAACAGAAGTTGAAACTCACAAAACTCCAACAATCTCCTCAAAAATCAAAATTTGACGTATGAATACAAACTGAGGAACATCCAATTGTATCAACAACAAAATTGAACAGCAAAATACTAGAATTTATATACATGCAACAATGCATCCAAAAGGGGCAACACAAGCCACGCCTTCAGATACTTCTAATAGATTAACACTTCAATAATTAGTCTGTGGGACATTACAAAAAATATCAGCAATGTCCAAGCCCTCTGGAATTTCGAATTCGAACAAGTCACTGCAAAAGCTATTCTTCTCTTCCTCATTGCCACTTCTCAAAGAGTTGGATGATGCATTCAACTGGTTTGGACTTGACTCAGGCGTAGGAATAACCAAGTCATACCCCTTGTTCTGGTATGCATTTTTCAGGGAATGCACCAAAACATGGTGACCTAACAAATCAACTTGGTTTGGTTGCAAAACAAGGTTCTCATCAGCAGCAGAAGAAGAATTTGAGCAGCTAAAGTTTTCCATGGTGCCAGAGAATCCTTCCACACTGGTTGTATTCGTATGAGTAGGCATTTGAAGCTGAGTTATGTCTAGTGGTTGAGCAACTTGGTTTACATAATTGTTTGAAGCCAAATTTTGATTTTCTAGAAGAGAGGCTGTAGCAGCAAGGTTTAACAACCCTTGGTTCATCAAAACTTGGGCTCCTCCTAAGAAGCCTTGCATGTTAAGGGAGGGGTTCAACACTGACCTTAAAATAGATGACATATCAAGAAGGTCAAGGCGTGGGGCGTGTGTAACCGGATCAATTCCCATACGAAGAAGCCTCTTCCTAATGTGAGTGTTCCAATAGTTCTTTATTTCATTGTCAGTTCTTCCTGGCAACCTAGCTGCTATAGATGACCATCTAAATAAACCACAATTAACCATATTATTGATTAGAAACTAGAACCATATATTAGATAGATCATGATAAATATGAAGGAAAATGGTCATAGAGTTCTTACTTGTTTCCCAAGATACTGTGCAACTGAATAATCGTATCTTCTTCTTCTAAGGAGAATCTTCCTCTCTTAATATCGGGTCTAAGGTAATTTGTCCATCGAAGGCGGCAACTCTTGCCACACCTTTGTAGACCTGTAATTAGATAACATGGTCAAATATATATGTTAGTAAAGTAATGTTTTGTTAGGACAATTTGGTATATATATATATATATCAACATTAACATCTTTTTGAAACAAAAATGATTTCTTCTTCATGACCTCAAAACTTTCCTATAACAAAGCAATGTCTTATTAGTAAAATGAAAGGGAGGGAGAAGGAAATAACAAACCAGCACTTTTAGGTAGGGATCTCCAATTGCCTGGTCCATGAGTCTGAATGTAGTTGATGAGTTTAAGGTCTTCTTCTGGTGTCCATGGACCCTTCTTGAGTCCATCCTTATCACAGCAAGGAGCTCTTCCCATTTTCAAAGTATATAGATGAAAAGTGGAGTACGATATGCAGGAAGGTTCCAAAAATCCAAAAGGGTACGAAACTTAATATTTCTTATCACAAAAGACACAAAAGTGAAGTTCTGTTGCTTGTGTTGATGGCTGAGACGACCAGTGTTTTTATAGCAGAGGAAAGCAGTGTTAGATGATCAAAGTCAAAAGGATTGGCGCCGACCATGTGACACATGTCTCTCTCAGGCTCAGCGAAGATACTCATCAATGGATCATGTATGTGTAATGATATACGTTTATAATACATACAGTAAAAATTGCATACACGATTTACTGATATATACATAATGTGTTTGATATCTTAACAAAGAGACTATAATGAAATGAAATACGAGTAATATTATAAAATTGACATATTATTCACATTTTTTAAAACCAAAATTTATGTTTTTCCATGATAATAAGCTTAAAGAATGGCGAAAGACATATTTTTAATATTTATAGTATATTTTTAAGTTGGTTTTCTCAAAAATTAAAGAATGAATACTTTTTTAACAGTAGAGATGTTGGTCTCAGTATATATAATTAAAAGTGTCATACATGTGTTGGAAAGTATAAGAGAGTATCAGATATCAGAAACATCTAATTCTAATAATGGTGCTCAGAGAAGTAGAATGTATAGTATTCTGTATAGATTTTGTTTCGCAATGAATACATACGTAGAGTACTTGCATCCATGTACACAGTGAATCATGGCACGTGACTTTAGGAGAGAACAGGGTTAACGAAATTGAAAATTGATAAGGATATGCTAGGGAGCTGACTTTTCCCATTGTAAAAAGCAGTGAAGAGATGCAGGTTGAAAACGATTTTTGAACCTTTTAGGTTGACCTTAGTTTTTATGTATTGTAAGGAATCATGGACGGTACGGTTGTTAAATCTTCTTAACAACATTTGCAGAAAATATGCTCCACTGTTTCTCTTTCACTCCACTGCTTCCTTGTGGGGTTTCGTTTGACTAACGTTGTTTTTGCATCAAACTTCTACAGGGGGTGTCAAGGGGGAAAATGGTTTCAAAAGGGATATTTTTATAAAAATAGTGTAATCTTTTTCAGCAAATTACGATTTTGGGTAAATTTTGTTTTCGAAGATGGATGAGTCATATATCATCAAGATGATTATTAAAGTGAAAATGTACTTCATGAATACGATTTTAGGATTTTAGGTAATTCCACCGAGAGTAGTACTTCATTAGTACAATTTTGTCAATTTCATTAAACATGTACAACTTTTTTTTATAGTTAATTTCGTTTTATTTAAAATTAATTTAGATTTAATTAAATTTATCAATATAACTTTTGTTTATAAAAAGTGACAAAGTCATACCCATGAGGTATTACTTTCATGTGAAGTCTTTTTTTATCTAAAATTATATTTACGAGATACAACTTTCACTAATGTCCTACTTAATCAACTTTGTACAAATATTTCTTTTACCTAAAATCACAATTTGAAAAAAAAAAAAACATTACACTACTTTTGCTTAAAAAGTGACTAATATAAACTATATCACATTTTCTCCTAATGGGCATGGTTGTGTTATCTTTAACTTAGTAACATTTTTAAAAGTTAGAGGATTGTATTTCTGAATTTTACTCCGATGATCACATTCAACTAAGAAGAATATTTTTTTATCACTTTACTGAATATCCCTAAAATATCTTATTTAATTTATTTTTTCTTGATTGATAACGCGTTTTACTATCTCTTGAACCGCAAGCTTTAGGCTTGAGGAATAAGAACAAAAGGAAATTAAAAGAAAAATAAATATGCTGTGAAAAGTACTGTTTGGTTAACATTACTTTTTCACTTTTCCTTCTTTTGGTTCTGATGTATGCGTGACGTTAGTTGTTTTGGATCAGAAAAATGGTGTTCTTTGGTCACAAATAAAATGGTGTATCAGTGAATAAAATTAAATCCGTAACTGAATTATTAATATTTACCAATATAAAATGGATCTAAAATTATAATTTTAAAAAGTACTTTCATTTTTTAAATATTATTTGTAATATAGATTTGAAATGTGTTCATAAAAAAGTTATTAAATGAATTGAATTAGAATTTTATAAGATCGAATTCAATCAAAATTTGGATTAAATTTTTAATAAGTCAAAACTAATTAAATTTGTACTTTTGTGAATTCTCAAAACTTTAGAGTTTTGTGGTGTTAATGAAATGGGTTATGATGTGTCTTTGGATGAGTAGCCAATTTTCCATGGTAGGGGGACCTTAAAAGGAGTAAAATAAGATGAATTACAGGTGTCATTACCTTGTCCATGAAATGAAGTCAGCCATGTCTGAATTTATTTTGTTCTTCCCAGCAAGTAAGGTGTAGGTTGCTTAATGCTGTCAAACATATCCCTGGCTTATTATGCATTTGAAAAATCTGGTGCAAAATTTCATCAACCCTCTATCTAACACTGTACAATGTAAGTCAAACGTTATTTGGTTCATTGTTTTTCTCCTTTTTTGTCTTCTTTTAATATTATCGTATGCTCGTTGACATCACATACAAACTGCTCCATATTTTCTTGGGGGTTGCTTATAGAATGAGTTGGATAAATTTATTTTTAACTTTTATTCTACTTAAGGTTTTATGTTTAGTTAAATTTGAACCTGATTACAAAGTCAATTTAATAGTAAAATATCAATCTAAGTGCTATATAGTTAAAATTATAAAATTAGCATATATTTTACAAAGGATGTTTAAGCAGGTCAGTACTGATATATTATTATACCATGTAGAATATTATCTCTATAATAAAGCAACTTATTGTATTAGATATGTAAGTCATATTCTTTTATATAATTTTAAAGAAAATAGTTTAAATTAAATAAAGAATAAAAATATTTTAAAAAATATAAATAAGAAGTAAAATATTTCATTTTTTCACTAACATAGTTTCTTTATAATCATATCAATATTCTCTTCAAAATAATGAAACTAGTATACTACAAGAAAATCATTAAATAGTAACCAAATTTAAAAAAAAATAAAATTAGTCACTATATATGAACTAAATTAGATACCAATTTGAGACTAAAAAATTATTGATATCTAATGTGGTTTCTATTATTAATTATTGATATATTAACCTTTTCTTTTACAATTTAAACTTTTTTTTATTCTTTTTTACTTGTATTTTCACAATTCACATTTTCCAGATAGAAAACTTAAACTAACATAACATTATAAGAAAATTATTAAATAAAAATCAATTCTAAAGATAAAAAATAATTCATTACTATATTAATTATATTAAATATTATTTTAGAGATTAAAAACATTATTTGCATCTAAATTAATTTATACTATTGATAAATAGTTTCTAAATAGATATATAATTAGCTACACAAATTTTCGTTTTTAGAATCTAAATAATTGGTAGCTAAAACCTTAGTAGTTAATTAACTATCAATTTAGAAACTATTTATCAATAATAGAAACTAATTTAGATACCAATATTTTATATAGTCTTTAAAATAATATCTAATTTAGTCAATATAGAAATTAATTTTTTTGTCTCTAAATTTAGTTTCTATTTAATGATTTGTTCCGGTTGCAAGAATAGAGACAAATTGACTTTTTTTTGTCTCTTGTTGCACAACTTGAGTGGCCAATCTATCAAATGGATGTAAAATTCACATTTTTAAATGGAGTCCTTGAAGAAGACGTCTATGTAGAACTACCGTCTGGGTACATGAAATTAAAAAAAGGAGAGCAAAGTGTTGAAGTTGAAGAAAGCACTCTATGGGTTAAAACAAGGTGTTCCATGCCTGGAACACCCAAATTGATACCTATTTCAAAAGGAATCAATTTTTACAATGTCCTTATGACCATGCACTGTACGTAAAGAATGAAGAAGGTAATTTACCTTCATGTTGATGATCTTATTTTCATGGGGACTAATGAAAAGATGATTGAAGATTTTATAAAAGTTATAAAGCAAGAGTTTGAAATGACAGACTTAGAATTGGTGAAGTATTTTCTTGGCCTTGAGATTAGACAAGTAGATTTTGGATATTTTGTGTCACAAGAAGCATATGTGAAGGATATTTTGAAGAAAAATAAGATGGAAGATTGTAATTCAGTAACAATGCCAATGGAGCTCGGTATGAAACTCTATAAATTTGAGGGAGGAGTCCAAGTGAATACGGTAGTTTAGTAGGGAGTCTACGGTATCTAACATGTACAAGGCCAGACATTGCGTATAAGGTTGGTATTATAAGTTGATTCATGGAGGATCTAAGATGCTTGCACCTAAAAGTTATTAAAAGAATTATTCGATACATCTGAGGAACATAATCACTTGGGCTACTCTATTCAAAGACAAATGAGTTTAATTTGGTTGGATACTCTGATAGTGATTGGTGTGGAGATGTAGATGATCGGAAAAGTACAACAGGATACATGTTTTACACGAGGAATACAACATTCACATGGCTCTTAAAGAAGCAACCAATCATAACTTTGTCAACATGTGAGGCGGAATATGTTGCAAGATCTTTGTGTGTGTGTGTGTCGTCACACGATTTGATAAATAAATTTATTATGTGAGTTAAATTTCCTACAATTTGAGGCAATCGAAATACGAGTTGACAAAAAATCAGCTATTGAATTGGTAAAGAATCCGATTTATCATGAGAGGAGTGAACATGCCAACCACTCTGTTTGAAAAATTGAAGATGATTGGAATGAATAAGTTTGAGTTTAAGGGAGGATTTTTTTTAAGCATTAAACTAAAAAACGCCATCAATTTTGTTTGGAAATTTGAATGACCAATAATTATTACCTTTAATTTTGGTTTTGAATGTCATTTATAATATGATTTTAAATGTAACTTATAGTATAACTAAGATAAGGTAAGATGTGAATTTGAGAAGTCTATTATGAGACTATTTAGACAGATTGTATTTTCCATTTGAAATGCTCAATAATATAAATAAAAATATATTTTTTGTTTACATTTCTATCATAGCCTTTGGTTAATGCTTCTTTCCATAGTCTCACCTATCTTATCCTTGATCAAGAGTATTGACCAAACTAGGCTAGAATTTTGGGTAATGTATGTTGATGCTTCTGCTTTGTTATTTTCGTGCCATAAATCTAGTTACTAAAAATTGGTTCCATGTGAATCAGGAAGGCGAAACTATGTCAAAGATGTTTTGTCAAAAGATGGTGTCATGATCTTCTAGGTTATTTTATATTCTTGGGTTAATATTTTTTTTGTCTGTTTGGGCCTTGGGCCTCCTTTACTCTTTGCCACCAAGAATTTTAGGCCCAATTTATTTTTACAATAAAACTTTTGTAATTCATTAATCACAATCAATTCCAGAAGATATTTTTTACGTTATTTCTTTGGTTTCATTCTTTCAATGCTTTTGAGGTTTTTCTTGCATTCCTCTCTTCATCTTTCTCAGCACAAGCCTCTATTCACTACACACGGTGTTCTTCCGCTCAATTAACACAAAGGATTTTTCCTAGTATGGTATCAGAGCTCTTCTTTAAAGAGCTATGTTGTGCACTCTGAATTTTATCTTCTTTTATGATTTTCGTTCTTATCAGTTTCTTGTTCTAAATCTTGAATCTTTATTTTTTTCTTTTAGATATGGCCGAAATCAGTGGAACCAAAGAACCCACAACGTAATCGTCTCAGTCAAACCCAACACATCAATCGGTGGAACAGTCAAACCAAATGAGCAATTATCTCCATGCAGTGAGAACCCTGTTGCCCTTTTAGTCTCGTCGGTGTTGGACTCCACAAATTATCACTCTTGGAGTAGGTCACTGATAACGACATTGAGTGCGAAAAATAAAGTGGAGTTTGTTCTTGCCATGTGCCCATGTCCGCCCAAGAACCATCCCACTTACTCAACTTGGTAAGATGTAACAATATGTTTGTTTCTTGGTTACTCCATTTTGTCTCTATTCGCATTAGACAAAGCATCATATGGATGGATATAGTTTTAGATATACCGAATGATTTGAAGAATAAATACTCTTAGGGAGATTTATCTTAATTTTCAATTTGCAACTAGAAGTTGCTTCTTTAAATCAAGGTGAATTGTTTGTTACAGAGTATTTCACTAAGCTGGGAATAATTTCGGATGAATTAGAAAATTTTAGACCTAATCCTATATGCATATGTAAGACAAAATGTTCTTGTTTTGTTGCTTTTGCTTCTATTATAAGCCAAAGTAAATGTGAGGATCGGGCCATGCAATTTCTAAGGGGGTTTAAATGATCAATATCACAACATAAAATCTCATGTGCTCCTTATGGAACCTATACCGGCTATAACGAAAAAAAATTATCTCGTGTTGCAACAAGAACATCAATTGGCTAGTGACTTTTCTTTCTCAAATATTAATAGTGTTAATTCTAATCACATCTTTACTTTTGTGGAAAAAAATGGCCATACAAAGAATGTTTTCTTCGGAAGGTTGGCTTTCCTAATAAAAAAATTAACTTTTTCAAAACTAATGGCAATAAGAAATTATGTATCCATTGTGGAAGAAATGGTCACACCATAGAAACTTGTTACAAGAAACATGGGTATCCTCCAGGATACAAGTTTATGGTGGTAAAACCAATCATGTTAATAATGTTGTTATATCTAACGATGTGTTTTATGAGTCTTGCCAAAAAGGACAGGAAAATGGAGAATATCATCTCACAGCACAACAATATCAAGTATTGTCAGATTTGTTTAGACAAAGCACTAGCAATAATACTACAAACAATGCTCAAGTGAAGCAGGTGGGCTCGCTCACTGCAGACAATCATAAAATCATAGAGAGGTCTCCAACTGGTAATATTCTTACCTTAAATAGTTCACAACATGGTAAAAATTATTGGATTCTAGACTCAGGAGCAATTGATCAAGTGTGTTCTTCTTTATCTGAATTTACTTCATACAAAAACATTAAACCTATTCCTATTAGTCTACATAATGGTCATGTTTGCAAAATATTATGGAAATGTGATTTTTAATCACAAATTTTACTTCATTGATGTTTTATATGTTCCTCAGTTTACTTTTAATTTTGTCTCTACTTCCAAACTTTCTTTAAATCTCAACTTCAATTTAATTTTCTCCTCCAATAATTGTGTGTATAAAACAATTAAACCAAAGAGAATATTGATATAGTTAGTGCAAAAGTTGGCTTGTATATTTTTTAATCTTCTTTTTTCGTAATAATGCTATATACACTATTGCTCCTTCTTTCAATTGTACTGTTAAAGACATTAATCTGTGACACTGTAGAATGGGGGCATCTTTCAGATGAAAGATTAAATGTTTTACCTGGGTTATTTCTTTAGATACAAAATCTAAAGTTAGAAATCATATAGTTAATTTCATTGCTTACATTTGAAATGAGTTTAAAACTACTCTTAAAACCATTCGCACTGACAATGGTGCTGAATTTGCCATGAAAATTTTTCTCTCTTCTAAAGGCATTGTTCATCAAACCACATGTGTAGAAACACCTAAACAAAATGGGATTGTTGAAAGAAAACATCAACACATTTTAAATGTTACTTGTGCCTTGCTTTTTCAAGCAAATTTGCCTCCTTTAATTTAAAATTTTGTTGTTCAACATGTTGTTTTCTTAATCAATTGTATTCCATCTCCTTTGTTGAACAATACTGCACTATGTGAAAAATTGAATGGTAAACCATGTGATCTTTCTTCTTTACAAGTTATATGTTTATGTTCAATAATTTAAATATTATGTTTCCAAACCTATGGAAGCAGCCTTTTGAAGAAGGAATTTCATGTTTTCTTAACAAGACATGGATTGGGTACGATGAGATATGGATATAAGGATAGGGGAAATTATTAAAATTCAAGATACAATATAGTTTGGATATTTATTAACATGATTTAATAAAAAATAGCAATCTTAGGTGAACCACCTCATTATGTCATCATACTATCATTTGTGGCTATTAGATTGATTTGTATTGTAAAGAGACACATTCAGTGAGTAAGGCAATTATACTTATGGAACTTTACATATATATATTTTGAACTTTTGTATATGAAATTGTATTTTATAAAAAAATTTATTTGTTATGAAGTGGGTCTAGTGCATTTGCAAGACAGTGATTCATTATAGAGTCTCTGTATTAGTACAATGTAGGTTCTATACCCTCAGTGGTTTGGAAATAGCTGATATGTTGTTATATCCTAAAGTTTTGGGATTTGATTAATATTACTGTTGGGTTGTTAAGATTTAATTAGTAGATATTGGGATTTAATTAGTTAGGATTTAATTAGTTGGGATTTAATTAGTTAGGATTTAATTAGTAGTTTCTATCATTTATCATTTATCTTTAGTTGAGATTT
>Ga0123342_1003692_pt1 | contig 24287 bp, 9 predicted proteins | sample Turbeawhitnodule_FD_89960 | JGI IMG/M metagenome (GOLD analysis project Ga0123342, IMG submission 89960) | Root nodule microbial communities of legume samples collected from Mexico - Turtle bean Mexico white nodule | ecosystem: Host-associated > Plants > Roots > Nodule | place: Mexico: Nepantla... | reverse complement strand
TCTGGATACATCCTTGGCTTCTTCTTCTTGATTTGCCATTACAAACTCAAAATATAATATTCAATATTACAAATAATTTCAAACAACCCAAGGCGAACCTTCGGCTCTGATACCACTTGTTGGAAAAAACGGGTAATTTTCCCACTAAAACAAAACTCTAACAGAGCTACCCGAAAAATAATATTGAATAAATAAAGCGGAATAATAAAAGAGATAAAGAGGAAAAAAACACACCCAAAAATTGTTAACGGAGTTCGGCCTGTTTAGCCTAATCTCCGAGCACAGCAAAAACAACTCCCTTTTATTATTATGAGAGAAGATATTACAAATTGAGATATATAACAGCGAAGGAGGAGAGTTTAATTTATAACCCTCAAACCTCTTTCCCAAACAATGAACCCCACCGATGTGGGACTTGGGATTAAGCCAAAATCAACACTCCTTAAGTATGAAAACCTAGTGTTAGGTTCAAATATAAACTCATGAATTTTTGTAGAAAAAATTATAAATAAAACAAGTTTTTTGATTTATTTCTAAAATGCTTTTAATTTTTTGCATTTATACTGTTTTTATGAACAATAATATTGTTTACTATTATAAGTTAAATAATGCATGAAGAATTTAAATGTGTATACAAATACTATAATAAGTGTTTTGAATTTTAAGAATTATAGTTTAATTTGATAAAATTTTGTTTTTAATATGATTATTATCTCAAATTTCCATCACCTACATAACTTGATTTGGATGAATTGTATCTCTTAGCCTTGCAATTTATACTATTTTAAAATTATGGATATTCGAAATATAATCATTATGCTACCAAAATTTTGTTAATAATTTCTCGTTGCAAGGATTGTAAAAAAAATAATGTAGGAGAATGATTACAAAGATAAAATATTAAATAAACTAAAGTGAATTAGAAAGTAAATGTGAGTTTTAAGGACTATATGTTAAATTAAAGAGCCTGAGTACAAAATTTAATATTGAAAAATTATATTTGTCTAAAAAATATTTTATTTTGTGTTAAGCGGTTGAAAATAATAAAATAAAATAAAATTTATTAAGCAGCTTAAAAATAATAATAAAATTTTAAAATTCATAAATGATGTATTCCAATTACATATTTAGAAGGGTACAATTGGGATTTCAATATTAGGAGTGCGGTTTAAATTATGGGGGTGCAGAATGCAATTTCCCATTTCAATGTTATGGGCCGGACTTTTGTCTTATATTGGCCCATTTATTGCTATTTCTGTCACCTAACGTACCTACCTGTCACAAGATTTTATTTTCGAACACCAAGAAGGCTCGTTCTCATCCACATCTCAAATCAAAAATCGAATATTCTAATTTCACCGCTTCTAAATACTCTCCTTATGCCAAAGTTTTCAAACCCTAACATCCCAATTTGGCAGGTGATATTTCCAAAGCGTCGTCAAACCAAACAATTTTCGTCTTCCCTGTTTCTGGTACCTCAGTTTTTCTGTTTCTTGTTCAGATTTATTTAATTCTTAGATGCTTTGAATTCCTAATTTTGACTTTGACCTGTTGTACGGATTTTTTGTTTTTCTTGGCGCTCTGTTTCTCAATTTTTTAATATCTTCAAGGGCATGAATGTTTCTAGATGTTCGAAAATTCTGATTTCATTTCTAATTTCATTTCTAATTTCTATAACATTGCAGGGAGTGTCGAGTTTACGGGAACAAGGGTTGTCGCTTCAATTCTAATCTCTGAAATTGGAATTATCGGATCAATTCGTCATGAAGTTCTTGGAGTGCGCTGCTTTAGATAGGTAATTGTAACTTGAAACGAATTTGAATAGAATTATGGGGGATTTTGTTGTATAATTTTGATGTGTAATTGTTACTGTAAAAACATTTTTCAGGCTTAACGATTTTTTGGATAATTTAAATCTGGGAGAACGTACTATCAAAGGATGCCTTGAGGCTTACAGTTGTAAGGAGTAACAAGTGAATTCTTACAGATTGTTTTCGGATTTGGTTGGGGTAGTAGTTAACAACTTTTTTTCTTCATAGGCAAACATGCTGGAACGGATAAAAAACTCTCCATCAGTTTGGAGACCGAGGTAGATTGATGCAATGAATATTGCATCTCTCACTTCACTGTACATTTTTTTTTTTCTATAAGTTGTTTTTGAGTATGTTAAAAACTAGAAATATGATATAATTAATTCAGTGTTCTAAACTATTTTGTGCTATTAGCATGCCTTCCTAGCTTAGCGAAATTCTTGTTGTCGCATTAAGTAATTGCAAGGAAATATCGCATGCATCGGGGGAAAAGAAAAAAATAAAAATATAATTGATGTAAGAAACCCCAACTCGATGCAATTTTTATTTTCTAACAGAAATGTAAATCAGTTTTTTTTCTTGAGTTGGGAAGAAAAGGACTTTTGAAGTTTAAATGACTTGAATGTTGAAACATGAAATAGACCCATCAATGGACTGTTATCATTTGAACCTTTTCAATTTCAGATTCTTGATTATCTTGGGAAATCATCTGACACTGATTCATCCTCACCGGATCAAACTTTATTAACCAGAACCAGGTGGCCTCTATTATCTAGATAGGTCCAGGAAAGTGAAAATCAGCTCTGAATTCTCTTTTAAAAGTTTTCATTTCTTGTTCTTTTATTCCAGCCGAAAGACATTGGTTTACCTGGTTCTTACTCTGTATCACATATATCCCGATTATGACTTCAGGTACCTCAGTATCTTATGATGAATCATAGATATCTCTGTATTATTTATCTATAGGATAAAAAGGAGGATTATGGGTAATGCTACTGTCAGCTTTGTTGGCGACATGGCAACCCACTATATAATCCTTTTTTTTTTTAAATGGGAGTGTTGTCAAAAGGCTTGACAGACAGTTCAGAAAACTGTTGCTCTAGAAGCTGAGAGTTCAATTCTCTCCATTTCCCAAGTCTTTTGATAATTTAAGTGTTTGAACAGTTTTGCTATAACTTTATGATTATGTTGGATCATGCTTTTGTTTTTCCTATAATACCATACACGTATAATGGTTTTTAGTGCAGTTAAAGCTCACCAGTTTTTCTCAGAAGAATCATGGGACAGTTTTAAGCAGATTTTTGATACCTACATGTGTGAAGCTTCAAAGGTGCTCCTATTAATATTTGTCTATGTCTTGTTTCAAGATTTCTTTTATTATTTGTATTGCCCCTTGAATGTTTGATATGCAGAAAATCTTACAGGCATCGCAGATGTTTTCACATATGATTATTGGGTATATAATTTGGCAATATTTATAACTAATTTGGTTTGGATTCCTATAATTGCTACGATTCCCAGGCACGATTGGCCTTGTTTGGTTGGACCTAATAGCCTTATGCGCTTTCAATTTCTAAAATTACTGCAATGATTTAGGTAGGAAAGAAGAAGAGAGATAAACTGAATAATATGGTATTAATGCAAAACAAAGTACCAAGAACTAACTTAACCCTATCATATTAGTTGTAGACTATATATCCTAAATTCCTAAGGAAACAAAGCATGGATCATAACAAAATATGGAAACCCCAACTAAGATATCATCAAGACATTCTAAGATGCAATAATGATATAACGAGATTTTTGAGAATATTTCAAGACACTTGGAGCCTAAAAATATTTCCATTTCGTGATTCAGGAATTCTTTACACTACCCCTTGGGAGTTTAATACTTGAAATCTTATGGGCTTCTTTGATTATCAGGCTTGAGATGCTTGATGACCTTGTTTGGTTGAACCTAATAGTCTTATGCAACTTTCAGTATCTAAAAACATTAGCAGGGTTTAGTAGGAAAGGGGAAAAGAGAGAAATAAAGACATTGAATAATAGGTTGTTTTTTGTATATAATTTGATACAAAATATCAAGTGCGCACCCCTATTTATGAATAATATTGGATTCTTAGTTTTAATTGAATAAAGAAACAAAAATAATGAGACAAGGGAACCACTTCTAAGATCTCGTCAAAGATACACCACAACACAACATTAACTTTTTTTTTGTTCATAGACATGGTCTACCAGTGCCCCAAGACTTTGCTTCAAACTTATCTAGCTTGACTGGGATTTTGATACTGAGATGTTTTTTAAATATTAAATTTTTTTTTATCGGTAAATCTTACTTTGTTACAAAGTATCATTTTAAAGAAAATAACAAAGATATAAACTGAGTTTCACACAACATGGCTGGAAAGGGCCACACTGGGGATTCTGGAGACAGGTTTTGCAGGAAAGTTGACTCAGTAAGATGGTTCAAGCAATCATCAACCAGAAGAATAAGTTCGAATGATTATCAGATGAAATTTCTTTGCAATCAATTATATGCAATAAGAATTAGAACTTCCCCAACATTATCAAGATCTGCATTTTGAAAGAACTGTAATGACCATCTATAGAAGTAGAAGCTATCCTTGCTAGAAATGATGCATCCGGGGGGAAATAAAGAATTCAGCCATATGATGATTGGAAGAGACCAAGATAACAAACACTGGCCGTGAAACAATGTCAAAATCCAGAGAAGAAACCATTCAAACCAATGTTTTAAAACTCAGACCAATGAGTGACCCAGTAAGGCAAGGGTCACTCTCCAGAACGGTGAGCCATTGGTTGATCTGTATGAACCGATTAATGATATGACAAATACCTGTATATGATATATATTATATTTGTCTATTATATAACAATCAGGCAAGTTGGCACACTGGATAAGCTTGCTTTATGTCTGCTTGGAGGTGCTGGTTTTGAGTCTTGGTGTTTAAATTTATTTGTTTTTGTGGAATTGTTAACTCTGCAGCTTTGGAGTGTTAAAGGCAAGATGTGAGATACTACACAGTGAACACAGACATGACAGATTGCTCCCACACAGTCTTCTGATGTGACTGACTGTTTCCACACACTGAGGCTGCTGTAGTTTCAACCCATTGGTTTGATGATGTCATTATTGGGTGACAAACATGTCTGATCTTAATTATCAACTCGGACTGGCTACATGACCTGTTCTTGGTCTGAACTGAGGTTCAAAACATTGATTCAAATCAAACCACATTATTGCTACCAAAATGAACCACAATTGGGGTGAAGTGGGAAGAAGAATTCATGCCAAACTACAAGTGGAAGAGCATATAAATGCTTAAAAAAAGTCACATGGCACTAACTAAACTGTAGGTTGCCACCACAAAGAATGACTACTGGAAAAGACAACTGAAAGGAACTTATATTATACCTGATTAAAGTAGGAAGTAAACACTAGACCAAAGTGTTCAAAATGGCAAAACGCCAGCCATGGCAGTTAATCAGTTACTGGAATGCGGCACATAGCAGCAAGAGGGATTGGATCTGACTGGAGAAGACTAGGGAAGATGATTGGAGATGGTAGTGGATGCCAGAAAATGAACATAAAATACCATGATGGATTTAAGTTGAGAATGTGTAGAATCTAGCATGTTATGCTTCCTTGTTTCAGCAGTTGTGAGACAATGGGAACTAGCTTGAGTTCAGGACAACAAGTACCATGGTGAGTTTGATAACAATAGATGAAACACCTGAGTGTAGGTCAGAGGTAGAAATTGTGGAAGTAAAGAAAACGGTGAGCATAAATTTTAGGTAGGGATGGTGAAAATAGAGAATAAAGATTCTCATAGTATACTTCTTAGTTGGGCATACAGTTGATTTGATAAACATAGAGCACTAATTCTAGATTCCTAATCAAAATCCAGAAACAAATGGTGTCATATGATGAAACCAATTTCAAGAGATCATCCTTAGGAGATTTTCAAACATACTCTCAAAGTAATATTCTGGACAGTTTTTGTAAGTTGTAACTGTCTACATTTATTTTTAAATTTTACATCATATATGTTTATGCTTCTACACGTGTTTTGATCTTACCTCCTTGGTTCTCGACTCAGACTTGACTGACTATACTAGAATTAGAACTTCTCCATCATTAGGCACTTAAGATTCTCGGATTGAAAACAAGGCATAACCTAATCCCACATTGTGAAACCATCTTTAGCTGGATTGAGAGCATTTGAGATGTTTGGAATTGACAATAATGCAGAGTGATATTCTACATATCTCATTCTGACTGATACTCCTTTTGCAAAATTTATTGTCATTTGATAATAATGATTAGTTTTCCTGCAGTGGTTTTCTTAACTAAGGTTTTGGTTGACTTGTCTATGAAGGAATGGGCTGAAACTGTTGGTGGTACTTCTTTGCTGGACACCTTGTTCAAGGCCCTTGATGAGGTATGGTTTCCTTAAAAAGTGAATAGAAGTGATATCATTATGCACTTCTGTAATACCTTGTGATGCAGGTGGTGAAGTTAGTGGATTGTGAAATTTATGGCTACATCCCTGATTCTGAGGCAGACCCATTACTAGAAAGTGGAGCAATGTAAGCTTATGTTTGCCACGTTGCATAAGAAATTCAAGTTATTACCATAATTTTTCTTATTGTAAGTTATTCCAATAATTATCATTTTCCATTTGCTACAGATGGTCCTTCAATTTCTTGTTTTATAATAGAAAGCTTAAGCGCATAGTAACATTTCGATTCAGTTGTTTTAGGTGAGTTGGAAATTTCATAATCTCTGTTTCTTAATTTACTTTGGTTGCATCCACATTCATTCTTAACACAATGCTGTTTGTGGTAGTAACTTGATTGCTGACGGGTTGCTTGTTGATGAAATACACAACGAATACGATGAAGAAATATTTACTGACATGGATATATGAATCACTTCGACTTGTATCGGTTAGCATATGAAGACTTCTGATCCTCCCATGTTTAGTTATGTAATATATGATGGTTTCAGATGTGTAGTTCTGTAAATCGAAGATTGTTTGTGGAGCATGAGTCGTAGATATAACATGTATATCTTCTCTTATGCATATAGTAGATTTAACATCTGTATCTTCCTCAGTGCACATTGTAGGTTCGCATCTGTATCATCCTCCACTGTTAGAACACACCCCTGGTGTAATATTAGCAAAAACATGTTTATTTGAAATTGGAGCAAACTGTCTTGGTCATTAGTTTACATTCCTCCGAAAATGATGCTTCTTTTCTTCCGTAATTTGTTTTCGGTGGGTTAAGGCAAGGGTGGCTGAGTGACGCAGATTAATTTGTTGATCAATAGTTTCGTTTCTAGCATATTTATGCTCGAGTAAATTCAAGTCTATGGACCCAATCGAAATGTTCACTGTGCAGTGTGGCTACATTAACTATTTTCATCTATAATGAACATTTTTAGTATTAAAAAATTATTTACCAACTAAATGGTCAAAGACTCATTCTTAGATTATAAATTCTGTAGTAGAGTTTGGTTTTTCAGGTGATGTTCATCTACCACTTCTATAGGTACAGGTGGGGAGGAAACGATTGTTGATTATTTAATGGTTAGTATCGTAATGGATTTAAAATCCGGGTTTATTTTGAGAACTCGTGGCATTATAAAATGGTGACATGATTTGTGCATCGAACACTGCAATATTGACATGATCTTTGTCTCCTTTAAGGGTTCAGAGTTTAATTTGGAAAGTATATCTGCAAATCAATAATAACAAATTCCAGCGTGAAGAAGGATAAGTTGTTGCTTTAAGAATAACAGTACTTTGAATTTTTGTAACTTCAACCTAAACATCTATCAAGTCTTTTATGCGAATTTAGATCGCGAAGAGACATATAATGCTTAACTAGCGAAGCACCACTTCGATATAGTAAAGTCAATTAAAATAACCAGCACTAGAAATTAGCCTTCTCATCATACAGTCTCTCAAATCTTGCTAATATATGTTTTAATAAATCAGTTTATGAAACTATTATTCATCAAAATAATCATAATGCTCTATATTCTGTGTATTTAATATTCTGCTAATTGGATAACCACCATAAATATTTATCGAGAGAGGGAGACTATTTTAGTAAAAATACATAAAAAGGCTTATTTATATTCTTAATTTATACGTTAAAATCTTAAATGGCAGATAATTTGGGATTGAAAAAGGCAGTTAAGTTGGGCACATTTACAAAAGTAGAGTTTGGTTATGACTAATTTATCCATACATTGAATTTTCTTAGAGTAGACATATTTTACCAAGTTTAATATAAGATACTTCTAACATAATGGCATATGTTAATAATAAAAAAAAATTTAGTTAAATATTTTTACAAAGTATTACTAATGTATCAAATGATATTTCATTATTAATAAATACAAAAATACATAAAAAAAAGCCTGCTCTTAATATTGTAGTTGTGGGTTCGAATCTCACTGTGGATGTTTTTTTTCTTTCTGAGGTGACTTAAAATATCAAGTTTCATAAAAATAAATATAAAAAAAATACATACTAATAATATCTAATAGAAATAAATAAGGAAAATAAATCTAAAATTATATGATATCTCTTATAAGAAAATATATAATTTATTCTATGCCTTATATTAAGGATAAGGGAAAGTGAGTGATAAATACTTTTTTTATAAACATGGATATGAGATTGAAGTTGTAGTAAAATATTTAAGGATATGTAATTGACACTACTAATGCATTGTTAAATACAAGTAATGATTAAGTAACTAACATATATAAAAAACTGGTTGTTGGTTTGTGTCTGCGTGTATCTTCTTCATTGTATGAGTGAAACTAGAGTTATATAGAATATTATTACATCTTTCTTTTTTAAAATAGATGGCAAAAGTGGAACACTAGGAGCAGAAATAACCAAGTACTTTCTATAAAATATTCACTTTTACTACTATACACCATGATGTTCTTTTTGAGTTGCGTTTTATTCAATCTAAACTTTCACTTATGGCATGTTGGCCCACAAATCTATGGCCACAAAGTAATTATATATGTCAAAGAAAAAAAAAAAGGGAAAAGAACATTTAGGTTGTGAAATTTGGTGGATTGTTTAACATTTGTGCATATAATTTATAATTATTCATACATCAATCTTTTTAATAGTGTATAAGTTTTCTTAATTTTAATTAGGGTAATAGTTCATCACTATTTTTTTTTTATCTCGAACAACTTTAGATATATAAGTTCATCTTGCTTTGTTATTTTCATCACTTTTAGGATGATGCTCACAATTAGATAGAGATTTTTGTAGAGATAAAGAAATTTCATATTATATAGGTGAGTGCAAATCTTACTTTATGAGCCTATTTTGTAAGTTTGAATTAGATTTAAAGTTTATTTTCTAATATAATATTAGAGTCATTTAAAATCTATTTCAGCGAGAGTTTGTTGAACATATCAAGTTATCCGCTATTAAATCATCTATAAATATATAGTTTCATGTATGAGTTGGTAGGTCTCAACATGAGGAGGTGTATTAGACATCCTACATCGACTAAAAATAATGATATTTCATAGTATATAAGTGATTGCAAATTTCACCTTATAAGTTAAATTTGTAAGGTTTATGGTTTAGGGTTTAGAGTTAAACTAAATTTTACTTCCTAATATTTTCTTCTTTTATATTTATAATTTTTTTTATCTACAACAAATAAAATACAATTTTTTTTTGAGTTTTTCTTATCCCTAAATAATAAACAATATAATAATCAACTTTATTTTTAATCTATTTTAAAATTCCACAAAGGTTTCCTTGTTTTTTTAATCATTTTGCCATTCAACGATCAAACAAGAGTTTTTTTTTTCAATGTTAGTTTTCTTGTTAAAATAAAAATTGGTAAACCCTTTCGATTAAAAAAAAAAAAAACTAATATAGATTAAGAATTTAAGTATGAGTGTGAATCTCACTTTGAATATAATAAAAAAAATCACAAATTTATTGATAAATTACTAATTGACTCATAATTCATTAGTATGGTCTTCTTCACATATCATTTTGCAAAACACCCAAACAAAAGAGATACTTGTGATTGAAAATATTTTGTAGCAGGTTAATATTTTCTCTTGAAGAACTTCAATCATCTATTTTGCACCTTAATCAGTTTATAACATTTTCTATAACCCAAATTTCAATAAAAATGTCATCTATCTTAGATATTGAAGAGTTTCAATACTTAAATGTCAGTTATATTTTACTTCATGAAGAAGGGTTTCCTATTTTTCAACTGTTGAATTCAGAATAAAAGAATAAGGATATGTTTGGGGATGAGTTTTTAACTTTAGGAATTTCAAAAATTTAAATTTTTACTTATTGTGTTGAATAAGTGATGACCTAGATTTAGGAAAATTTGAAAATAAAAGGACTATGGAAAAAACTTATGTTAGTGACAGTCTTCATTTCGGAAAGAAGCATATTCTAGAAAATATTTTTAAAATGGTAATGTTTTGAATAATGTTAATGTGACTAAAGTGGGCATTGATATGACAACCTTTATCATACATAAATTGACACACAATTTTACGGTATATCATGGCTATCATTAATAAAAAAAATCAAGTTTTATATCATCAAAATGATATCAGTTAATAAAAAATATTTAAAAATAAATAAAATGATAACTTTGTAAATAATTATTTTCTAAGTTAATGTATGTAGGAAAAGTAAAAACTAGTTTGTTACTTTTGTGGTGTGGATACAAAATAGGTATTTCAAAAAAAAAATAGAGAAAAATATAATAATCACATTAAATCTTAATATGAATTTTTTTTAAGCTCCTAAAAACTTATAAGATCTAATTTAAAAAATTATTTACAATATCATAATATTTGTTTTTATAATCCTACGAGGATAACATTTATATTTCTAGCTTCACTAGGATTTCTAGTTTATTGTTATGATATATTTATGTTACTCTTTTGTTTTTCTCTTTCTCGCAAATTTTCTTTATATATAAAAAGAAGAAGAGAATTTTTTTTCTTTATTTACTGTGTTTTAGATTTTGAGAAATGAATATTCTTTTATTTAAAATCTCACATTCTCTATTTGTTAGAACTACAACTAGCATAGAAAAGTAACACATTTTACATCTCCCTCGTTCCATAATTAATGTTGAAATTGTCTCACTTACATGATATAATATTTCTACCAGTTCATCACCGTTCAACCGTTGAGTAGTGTATATACAATTAACAAGATAACTAATTTTATTTTTTCCTTCATATATATATATATATATATATATATATATATATCCAAGGACAAAAATTGAAGTAAAAAAAAATTAATATATCCTTATTATGCTAACATTTGAGATACATACATTTTCAAGAGAAAGAGAGAACTATGACAACTAGATACTTATGAATCAAAGTTTCAAATAAAGAACACAATAAATGAACACTTTTAAATTTTGAACTGACATGACAAACAAATAAAATAATTAAGCCCTAGACATGTTATTAGTTTATTATATGCATTTGCAGTACCAAAACAAAAGCGACATTGACATGTAGCACGCATCAAACACATGAGTACTCATGTGATGCTGTATATATATATAAATACATCAAATCTCATCTCAGTGATCTGTTTCTGTGCAGGATCTTAGCCTATAATGCAAAACATTCATCAACATGTTGCCAAGTGTAAGTCCTCTCAACAACACACATGTCCTGCTACTTTCTTCTTTTCTTTCTTAATTTCTTATTTTAGTATTTAATCAAAGGCACGTCATGCTCGTAGCTGAAAGAGAATCATACATTTTCAAATAAATTGTTATTCTATGTGGCTACTTTCACTAAATATTGTGTCAATCAGGTTTATTTTCGAGGCAGGTACATGGCCCTTTATAAATCACAAGTACCAAAAGAGGAACTCAATTCAACCATGACTTACTCTCTATCATCTTTCTGCACCTTAAACCATTCTTTTAGCTGCCATAAACCCACCAAATACCCCAAAATAACATGCCAAACGTTTAGTGACAATGGTAATAGAGATTAAGAACATTCACTGTGCCTCTCACTTGTCTTAGTCTTGTTTTCCTCTAACTTGTTTTGTGGTTGTGGTTTTTGATAAGACTAGTTTTGAGTAATTGATTGAAAGGTGTTGTGTTGTAAGATTCTTAGATGTTTCTCAGATGTTTTTATATGATTTGGATTACTCCTAAAATAATGATTCTTATGTATATATTATATATATTGTTTGTTGATGATAAAAAACACATTCAGGTGCATTGCAAGAGATGACTTTCTTGTACTCATCAACCACTGCTTAATTTCTTTAGTTGAACAAAACGATCTTTTAGTTGTTTGTGTTCTTTTCAACTAATATCCTCATCTTTCTATTCTTTCTATATGATTTCAGCCTTTTCACTGTCCCAAAATCATGGTTGTTACAATATTATTGTACTGTAATGCAGTGTTTTGATTAATTTTGTACCATGTATTATTGTTTTTGTTGGCAGAGAAGCGAGCAAACATTGTTGATTCAAACCTGAGAATCCTAAGGGAAAGAATTGAACAAGTGCAAAAGAGAGAGCTGATACACAGAGTTGGGTGGAATTACAAGCATGGTTATGAACATAATTACAAGAAAGATACTATGATGTCACAATCTGCTGAGATTATAGGTTTGGCATGTAGTGCAATTGGTCTTGTCTTTCTTGTTGGTTCTCTTAGTATCTTCCTTCTCTCCCTCTTTCTTATGAGCATATGATATCTTTGTGAATAGAATCTTCTTAATTAGTTGGATTTAGGGGTAAAATCACATATAAGAATGTGTTGATATAAAACTGATAACTGATGCAATATATGCTGTTTGAAGAAGGTTTTTCTGCTGATAAAGGATTTGTACAATACTTTGAGATATTCTATATATAAATTTTGTTACTAAGAAACCTTTTTCTCTATTTAAGAAGATAGCAAGATTGAGATTTTCTTTTATAACCAGTAGATGACTTTTGTTGGAGAGTTTGATTCATTGTTTTTAATAAGATTTTTCTCATAATAACTTGTTGAAGATATTGAGATTTTTTTGGCTGCAAATGAGATAAAAGGAATTGAGAGATTTGAGAATAAACAAGTTAAAAGATAAAAACTAAAGATTTTGAATTCAAATTTGAATTTTAAGAAAGTATAATGTTTAGATTCATTCAATTTTCATATTAAAAGACAAGGTAAAAAATTAGAAATAATATACTTATTTATTCAAAGCTTATATTTTTTTTTATCATTATGTAAGTGTATATTTACAGGAGTTATTCATAAAATGTTCTTTAAAAGTAGGTAAACTTATCATATAAACAAATCTAACATTCTTGAACTTAAATAAGTAGGTTGAATATTTAATGAATCAATATATATATATATATATATATATATATATATTTAATTAATTAAATATTAATTTAAAAATTATTAAAAATAATATAAACTAATTTAAATACTAATAATATTTTTAATCTCTAAAATAATATATAATTTAGTCAATATAATAATTAATTATTTAACAATTTTCTAATAATAATATCTAATTATTTATTTAATCTATCTGTACAAAAGAAAAAACCGTCTATTTTAGTTTGTAGATGTATATATTTTATAAATATTATTCTTAATTATTATGTGGTAAAGTTTTAGGATATAGAGATGAATAGAGATAAGTTTTAAGTATATTTAATTTAGAAGAAGTAAAGCATAATTGAATATATAATTAAAAATAAAGGTATGATATGTATTTGGCATGATAAGATTGGGTGTGGGGTATCTGCCAGCAAAGGTGGGTACATCTCATTTTTGGCTTATCACTTATCAACACTTTGCCAACCATAATTCCTTCATTTCACTCATCAACTCTTCATCTTTTTCCTTAATCACACCTTAATCACCAATCTGCCCCTCCACTAATTACAATTATAAAATACTTTAGTGTTCATCGACCATCTTTAATCACATTTCTCAATTAAGTTACTTCTATTAAACAATCATTATTGTTTTCATATTTTTTTTTTAAAAAGAAGTGTGATAATGTAGGGAAAACAAAGTTATTTACCATAATTTATAGATAAATTGGTCATTCTTCTCGTAATCAATTTCTTATATTTTGTTGTTTATTCTTTTTATTTTAGTTTTTCAGTTTTCTCACTCTTAGATGTTTCAACTTTTTAATTCTTTAACTCCTTAGTATTCAGTCGAAAATAAATTTGTAAAATATTTTCCGACAATCAAATGAGTACTATATATTAATTATATGGTGGAAAACTAATAAAAATGTATATCTTACTCTTTCGTAGACTTATTTATAGTGTTTTAGTAATAAACTTGATTCATGGATCGTATCTAACGCATATTTTTAATAAACTGGTATTATTATTTATTGGATTGTCACTCAAATTTAACTGAGTGTGATCCGGATTTATAAGGAGTTTACTTGACTTGTAAGTTATTTCCTTACTTGTTATTTATTTTCATAATTGATTATTCGATCAATCGGTTAATAATATCGAGTGAGACTCATTCGACTTTGACCGATATATTTACTAAATAATGTTATTTAAATTTTTTTAGTTTTTTAAAAACAAATTAAGGGACTCTAATAAAATATAACGTTTAAACAACTTTTTATTTACTAAACTATTTGTTTTATTATAGTAGATATGTTACATAGGACGTGATTCTTAGGTTTATTGATATTTAATGTCTCCTAACAAATAAATTTAATAAAAAGTATTAAAAAATATGGTGTGATATATTACTAAGGTTTAAGGTAAGATCCTTCTTGAAAAAGTGCAATTATTTGCGAGTTGATTGATGAGGCAGCCACGTAAGGAAAAGTCACCCAAATGCCAGATGTCATGTCCACTACAAAAACTTATCCTAACAACTGGGATTCTCAAATTCTTTAGGTGTCTACTGCAAAATATTTTTAAAAAAAATTAATGCATCTAAATATATCTACATAAATAGTCAGAAAAATCACAAAGGTTAATACTTTTATATACATGGTTAACTTAGAGTAATAAAATAAAAATAATGACATCATTAATAAATATAACACATATTTTTTTTAATAAAATATTAATTTATTAGATTTTTTTTATTCTGAATTTTTTTTATCAGCATTGAATATTATTGATATGTTTACAATATTATTAGATTTAGAATTTTGTTTTAAATTAAAGCAGTTTAAGCAAACTCAGTTGTTAACATTAAAACTCAAATAACTAGTAACATTATATAATAGGTGCTTTTATTTGTAGTGATAAAAGTGACAGCACAAGAGTTACATGTTTATGGCAACTTGATAAAATAAAAGTATTTGTTTGCATTTGGTGCACCATGCAGACCACTGAAGTATGCCTGAGGATTCTCTTGAGATGTAACCTCCATCACCACCAGGGGCTTTCATATATCTTCCTGAACCACCACCACCGCCACCTTTTGCACCACCACCGCCACCTTTGCCACCCCCTCCGCCACCCTTTACCACTCACTCTCTGAAAGTAGAAGATTTTTAAAATCTTTAAAGTGTGAAATGCAATCTCGTTTTATCATGAAAATTATAAAATAGAAATTAATTTTTAAAAAATAAATAATTAATTGTTATAGTAACTTAATTAAAAATATTTTAAAAATTGAAAAAAATTAATATTAATTTAATAAATAATTTTATTAAGTTGTAGTGGAAAGTTGGACTTTAGAGATTTAAATAAAAAAAATAATTTGAACAATATGGAATATTCTTGCATATTTTTATTAATTTGGTGAGTCATTTATCCCGATTAGTTGCTTTTAATATTGTGTTTCCTAATGACGTTCTTGCAAAAATACTGTACATAGCCATTTTGAGATAAAAAAAATTGGGTTTTCACATTCTCACAAACATTCTTCTAAAGATGTCATGCACAAAGTCGATAACGACTAATAGAAACAATTGCTTTTTGCATCCTTCGTAACAATATCTCCATCTGTGACTACTCACACAAGATATTTATTCCACATTGCATCCAAAAATGTTTTCAAAACCAATTTATATGAAGCACTTGTTTCATCCGCAAGAAGACCATATCCATAACAGTCTGATATATCTGCAAAATTCATCCTTAATATATCTGCAACACACATGTCCATATAACTTTTTTTTTTTTAGAGTTCGCACTACCGAGATCATGTTTTGGACCTAGTTATTATGTCGATCGACAACACAAATCCAATTATGCTTAAGCAGAGTTAGTGAGACTAATCAACAATCAAAAGTTAAGTAATACATTTCTAAACATGATCCAACTTCCTAATCTGGCTCAATAAGAAAGATCCATCAAAATAATATAAATAATACATATTTCAATAACAAGGTACGTTATTACACAGTACTCAGAATATCGAGTGTCGAATGCATAATATGACTTGAGCGTCGAAGTGCCTTCTGTAGGTACTATCACATCCAAGTTGCGACTACGTGAATGTCGAGGAGTGAAACAGGAGAGGAAGAAGCTTGTAAGAAGTGGAATTGAAAGACAATTCGACCGATCGACCAAAGAAGAAAAATAACAGTTTCAATAATTCTTTAGGTCTCAACCCAATAAAAAACACTTTTAAACTCTCCTTATCTCTGCTACATATATATTATCTTCCAGTGCATCACTTTCACGTTCTAAATCACTAATGTTTCCTCTGTTACTCAGTTCAACACCTTCAACTACCGCAAAAAAATAATATTAATTCTATTAGCACTTTCCAAGTGACACCTTCAACCTTCTTTTCCTAGTTCGGTAAACAAAGACAATGAACTCTCAGTTGCATTTCTTTAGCCAATTAATGACTTCATCATAAGAAAGACAAGCAGACATGTCATTTCACATAAACAAACGCAATTGTCATCTCAAAAATGTCTTCCATATGGCAGTTTCTGTCGTTCCTCAGATACTTCAAATACTTATATGTATAAGCAAGTACTTCACATTAAATGACAAATCCTAAAACACACTCATCTCTTTGTCCTATGGGAAGCCATTTGATCCCTCAAATAATTATCTCTCTTTCTTTTTCACTGTCACAATGTTTGTTGTATCCCCAATTTCATAAGAGATTGATTCATTGCTCACCCTCAAGTCAATCTTTTCAATTTTTTCAACCCCAGAGTGAGGTTCACCTATCTTCTACCCAATCCCTCTTTTATGCCTCAAGAGGAATAATTTTCAAATAGTTGTTAGGGTGGATAAAAAAAAGGAAATGAGGATATCTTGGAATTTAAATTAAGAAATTGCAGAAGAAAACAAGATTCTAATTTTTATTTTGGAAGTCACTAATGACACATGGGACACCTAAACCTTTTTCTGAGAGACTAAGAAGGAATCGCCTACAAATTATAGTTACGGTAAAAAAAAAAAAGTGTATAATAAGTTGTGTTATTGTAAAAAATAAAAAATTGAGATGGTTGACTTCTCGGTGAGGCTGTTGACTTCTCAATCTTTTTTTTCGGTTTGAGTTCTCGGTTTGGACTTTCGGCTTAAACTTATATATTATTTGTAGATTCTTACTTCTCTGGGCTAGGTCAACTGGATCTCTCGGTTCTTGGTCTTGGTCTCCTTTCACTGATAAGTGTGTATCTAAAAGATGCTCAAATGCAAAGTCAGAATTAGTACTAGTTAATTATCAGATAAATTCACTCTACTTACATTTTTGATTGATCACCTATTTATAAAATTTTCTTATTGGACTTAAAATCGATGAACTTTTACTTTTTACACCTAATCTATACCATTTATGTTTTTAGCCCTTTAAATGAAATTTACTACAGTAACTATTTATTTATTTAATTTTTATCTTTTTGGTTAACTTTTCTGTTTTCTTGTCATCTCTCGGCTAACATCTCGGCCGTAGACCGTCCAAGTTACACTTAGAAAATTCCAATTCATAACACGTGTTAATAAAAGATTTTTTGAAAAGGGACAAAGAGATTTCCAGAAGATAGTAGAAACGTAGTCGTTTTGAGTTTGGCCATTATTGTTACCCGATTCATTACATTCACAGACCCAACCAGCCAGTCCACGCGTTAGTCACAAGTGGACAAATGGTGGAACATTTCACAGTTCAAACACTATCTTCCACTCGCTTCAATATTTTATAACAAAAACAAAAACTCAAATTAGATACAAAATCACCAAATATCACTCCCCATTAAATTAATCTGAATTCATTCATCGTAACAAAAAAAAACAAATGAACAGTCAAAAGTATCACACGCAAACTTGTTCTTGTTCTTCCTATATGAATATTTTGTACAAACTTGATGCTATGGTTGAATAATCTTCTAGTTAAAAAAAAAACTGTGATGCATAACGGTTTCACCAATCACCTTAACCTAGCTGGTTCCTCTGTTATAGTTTCCAACACAGGTTTTCTTGACCTACAATAGTTTAACCTATACTGAAACCCTGAATCCACTCCTTCCAAACTCAACCTCGGAATCTCAACATCTGTGTTTTTTTCCTCTTGCTGTCCTTCACCGCCGCCGCTGTGCGGGAGAACACGCGTCTTTCCTCCGGAAAGTCTCTTGACGGCGGAGCTGGCCGCCAAGTAAAGCACCGCCATGTCCGCGGCGGTGACAAGGGATTTCAGTCTCCTCATTGGGAAGAAGATGTAGACGTTTCCGAACTCCAACTCTTCGTCGGCAGCAAGAGCAGAAAACCTTCGACCAATGTGAAGAGAGCGAGAATTGACGAGAAAGTAAGTGGGGTGTTCGAGCATGAGTTCCGCAGCCTTGATAATCTCTTTGAACTGCTTCACTTCGCCGGTGGGAACGATGACTCTGGTGGCCTTGGTCGAAGGAGGCGCCAAGGTGCATGAAACGTAGTTGCCCATGACGTGGAACTGAGAAAGAGAAGGTTTTTAACGTTGGAGGAATCGAAGAATGAGGGTTTGTTTTGTGGGTGGGTTTGAAGGTGTGGTGTGGGATATATATAGAGAGAGGGAGAAAAGTCAAAGAAAAAACATCCTAAAAGTATTATTATTATTATTACTCTGAAATATTCACGTTGTTGTGAATTACATCGTGCGCGTGTTGGCTGGAAAAGACTTCAGAATGCGCGTTGGGTTGAAAGAAAGGAGTGAGAAGGAAAAGATGCAGTGTTTGGTGTTAACCAAATTGGTAGATATATAATAATACTTTAACTTTATGGCTGTCACTTATAAGGCTAAGATTTTCACATGGACCCACCTCTCTCTTCTTCTACCAAATTTCTTCTCCTTTTCTCTGTTTTTTCCTTATAATTTTCTAATTTTATTTCATTGAAATTAGAAAAAAAAAATATTTCAAATTTTATATTGAATTGAAGTTTATTTGTTATGTATACTTCAATCGTATCAGATTCTACTAAAATCCTACTCTATATCTATATGTATCACTTGTTCAATTATGAAAAAAAAAATTCTATTTCAAGAAATATCAAATGGAATTATATTATTGGGAAAAAAAATCTTTATCTTTTATTACTCAATCTGTGGTCTTTATATTGAAACAATAATTATTTACTTATATTTCGAATAGTATACAAATAACATGAAATGTTGAATGATTCATTTTTAAGAGAATATAAAGGGAGTTTAACTTGTATTCTATAAAGAAGAATCTATTCACTGGCAGAATAAATGTGTTTACACTGTAAATCAGTCAAATATCGTAACTGCGTGACTTTCGAGACATTTTTTTTATACAATTTAAGAAAGTAGTATATATATATATATATATATATTTCCTATCTCTCACATTTAAAAAAAAAAAGAATAACTCATTGAGTGTCCAAAAGACGGCTCTTTAATTCATAACAATTTTACTGTTAACCAATTATGACATATATATATATAATATAATAAATAAAGATACTAAAAATGATAGGAAAAGGCCAGTAACTATATGCCGACATTTTTTTTTATAAAGATAAGAAGCATAACAAGTGTGAAAGAATTTCATATAGTGTGGAATTTTCAGACTCCTTTTTTTTTTCTTCTTCATTACTTGAATATTGTACGCGTGATAATTAATGTTTTGATATTAAAACTAAAAAGAAGGTTAGATTTTGTCTAATAAATTTATTTGTCTTTTCAAAATTGATTTAATTGAGGTTTAGGGTTGATGAGAGTTGAATCGAATCAAATTAGCGACACATGAGTCCAAAAAAACAGATTTGAAGTTAATTATGTTTGTGTTTTGTAATGAATGAGTGAGTTAGTTAACAGCAGTGCAATTGCGAAGCAATTTCAATTAGAAGACAGGTTTCGTTATGGTTAGTTAGTCAACAACTCAATGCCCATCACAAACAAAACACATCACACTACCATCAATGTACATGTCAGTCCAAATAACTTCAATTTTTTATTAAAATGAAATTTCTATCAGTTTTAGAAAAATTAAATATATTAATTTAAATTATTTAATTTTTAAATATTTTGTTTAAATAAAAAAAAAAATATTAGAATAGAGTATTTTAGTTACCACCAAATACAAGATGTTGATTGAAAAAAAAATATAATATATAAAATAATTATTATAATCTTCAATAAAAAAAATTAGCTGACAAGTAAATATAAATAATTTTACTAAATTTATTTTGCTTGCATAAGTTGAAAAAAAAATCATTAGTAGAAGAAAAAAATTCTAAGTAATATTGGTAAGGGAAAAAATAATTTTGTCAATGTTGAGTAAAAAGACTTTCAAGAAATAAATTATGATCTACTTAATTGAAGTTGGTTCAAAAATAATTTAGAGTTACATCAATTAAAAATAATTTTATTTGACACAATCCAAAAGATACTATTTATTTTGATAAAAAAATCCTTCCTAACATCAATTAATAAATAATACTAATTTGTATCAGCATAAAATTGATTTTTTTTCTTAAAAATAAATAAATAAAATAAAATGAAACATTTTTGGGGTGTTTCAACCCTTATACAAACACTTTAGGAGTGTCTAACTCTTATACATAAAGTGACAAAAGACAACATACTCAACACCTGACCAATCTAGTTCAAAATATCTCTAAACTAAACCTCTAAAGAAATGCATGGCAGCCCATGCCAAAAAACAATCTCTGCTATCCTGACCGAGTTCTAACAATCAGTCTTTAGTCCACACAATACACAAAAAAACAAACACTTCTACACCCAAATAAATAACTTGCAAGATTACAAATCACAATACAAATACTAATATAAATCAAATACAACCACCCACACAACACTCATCCACAATAAACAACCATAAAAAATGACTTTAGTGATGATGGTTGAAAAATTATAAAAACTAATTTTAACTTGAAATTGATCATATTTTATGAGTATAAGATTTAGAATTTATGATTTAATATGATTTTCAAAATAATGTTGTGTTACACATAATCTCAATATCAAAGTGAGAGTATTAAGAATCAAAGTCAGAATAATGATATTGTAATTAAAATTTAAGAGAACAAACATAAATTTAAGAGAGAGAGAGAGAAATATAAAAAAAAAAAAACTTCAAAATCATTTTTTAGGTAATTTTTTTTTTTTTAATTTAAACAATCAAGTTACTCTCCTAAATTTATACATTTTATTTTATTTTAAAATTATATATTAAAAAAACATTTTTTTTTATGCCTAAATTTTTCCTTAAAAAAAAAATTATCCCTAAAATTTATCCATGCAAACAAGCATGCTTTTGGTTTTGGTGGAGAAAATTAGAGGAAATGAAAATAGAGAAAAAATAAGTAAAAAATAAGATTAAATGTTAAGTTGTTAGGTAAAGTTAAAATTAAATAACTGATTATTACTTTTAACATGAAGACTATGTTATTTCTGGTTGAGGTAGTGGCAGTAACCTACTGTAAATTATACATGGTTGATCCATAAATGAATGCAGAGTAAAAATGTCTTAAACTTTAATTAAAACAAAAAAAATGAACCCAACATGTTTCAATTTTGGATTTTTTTTAGCAGCTCTATGTAATAAATGGAATATGACTGGTTATGTAGCACAAACACTCACATGGACACTGATACGAAAATACGTAAAATCTCTAAAATGTAGGACACGATAACACAAATTTATATATTATATAATTATGAATTATATAAATTGACAATAAAGATTTATGTGTACAAGTATATTCCAAATTATATTTTGGAGCAGAAATATGTTTTTCATGGTTCACAAAGATTTGTTTCTTATTTTTATAATCATAATAACAATTTATACAATAAAATTTGAATTTTTAGAAAATTAATGTATTTTTCCTTTTTAAAATTGTGTTAGAACTGGATTAGATTTGTCAGAAATCTAACAAATACTTTTTAAATTGAACATTTCGCATATACGTGTCCTACAGGTATCATACGAGTGTCGGTGTCCGACACGAGTATCAGACACCGACATGCCATTTAAGAGGAGTGTCTGAGCTTCATAGATGGTTAATGAATTGGCACTGCTTTCAGTCATCTTTATACATTTTTCTTTTCTTGAGGAGTTTGGAAATACATTGGATTTGTAAGCCGAAAACATGATTTCAAGTTCCAGAACTCTGCATGTGTTCACTCTGTAAGTTCTAAGCTGGAGAAGCATAAACTGGTAGGTAAGGGACAAACATATGTATTCTGTAAGTAAAATCATCAACATCTTTACAAAGTATATATACCCTTCAAAGGCCTTTAGGTTGTCTATGTTCATGAATCTATGCATTCACTAAAGCAGATTATTAAAGGTTTTGTAAGATATCTCTGATAATTCAGATGCATTTTTGGATGTTTAATTACCTTTGGTTCAATAGATATAACATTTTCCTGTGTATTTTTGTTCTGTTATTCCCATATCCCTCCAAACTTGAGAACCTTTTGCTTGGAGTTAGAGTTTTCAGAATAAATGAGGAAAAACTTTAGTCTCATCTTCTCTTTGCTCTTCCATAATCTCTTCTCTGACTGGCTTTGTACTTCTTATTTTGAAGCAGAACTTCTCCTGTAACATGGTCAACTCTTATATATCCTTGCAGTATAATTATATTGCTTGAACAGTTTGCTGATGGAACATGTATGAATTTGTTGTGATTGTTTTATTGACAAACTAATCTATTACAAGTTACATCTTTCTTAAATACAAAATTTCTCCTAGCTTTTATAATTTTGTTCAGAGTACAGCATTTGATTTATAAACTTGCAACAGACATTTTGAGAAGGGTTTTTTCCCCTCTTTCTTTACACAGTTTCCTTTACAAATCTTTGATTTACATTATCTATTGGTATAATTTTAAAGCTGTTATATTTCAGAAAAAAACTATTTCTCTTTTCAGTTGTAATCTGTAATCTGATGCAGGGTTCTTGCTATATCAACACTCAGTTGCATCCATGATCTGTACTGTTTCCATGGTGCCCTTTATTCAATGTTGATCTCTATTAATGGGTGATTTTTAAACTATTGTGTTCCTATTCATTTTCTGGTTCTTTAATTTTTGAAGAGATGGAAATAAGAGTTTTGGGGTGCATGGTATAAACGGAGGACAAGCTTTGGGGTTCCAGTGTGTGTCAGCTGTATTTGTCTCACTTTGATAAGTCCCACACTGAACAATCACTCACCAAACACATTTGCAAAAGGCAACAATAAAGATAATAATGTTTGACACTATTATTATTATTAGCCACTGCCTTAATTACTTCACTACAATCTCAACCCATCACTTTGTCTCTCATTTTATTATTTACAATTTCTTTCTAAACATATATTTTAGATAATTTATATACTCAATTAGTAGTTATATTTTTACTTGAATATGATAAATATAATTTATACATAATGAATTAATGTCAAAAGTTTTATTTATTTGTTTTCTCAAAGTTGAAAAATTTAAGAAAAACTCAACATTTTCTTATTAGTTATGAATCAACTTTATAAAAAAATAAGGAAATGATAAAACAATCTTTAATTTTAAACTCAAATTTTTTCATTAAAAAAAGAAATATGAACAATGAATAATCTAATTTTTTTTCTCTTCAAACTCATATTTCAAACTCATATACGATCAAGTCAAATTAGTGTAAGGCTAAATCTTAAGATACTAGTCACTACGTTCATAAATAATAAAACATATATTTCTAACAATAAATATTATATCTTGAAAGAGTGACCAACACTATTATATTATATTCGATTAGTATTGAAAGAGTGACCAACACTATTATAAGACATTCAGTGACTAAGAATAAGTGTACTCTGAGCCGAATGTGTTATCGGTCTCTTCTTTATGATTTCTCTAGTATATATATATATATATATATATATATATATATATATATATATATATATATATATATATATATATATATATATATATATATATATATATATATATATATTTATATATATA
>Ga0123342_1003691_pt1 | contig 24287 bp, 17 predicted proteins | sample Turbeawhitnodule_FD_89960 | JGI IMG/M metagenome (GOLD analysis project Ga0123342, IMG submission 89960) | Root nodule microbial communities of legume samples collected from Mexico - Turtle bean Mexico white nodule | ecosystem: Host-associated > Plants > Roots > Nodule | place: Mexico: Nepantla... | reverse complement strand
CAGGGAGGCTCTGGTTATGCAAGAAACATCAAATTTTTGAACATAATGATGCAAAATGTGACAAATCCCATAATCATAGATCAATACTACTGTGACCAAGCTAAGGCATGTCAAGAGCAGGTATCAAGTTTTCAATCTCCATCAAAATTCATAGAGAGCAACTCTTTTTCTTCCTTAAATGTGTGATACTCATAACATGTTTGTTGAAATTTCAAGCAGAACTCAGCTGTGCAATTAAGCAATGTTTTATACCAAAACATAAGAGGAACGAGTGCCTCAGAAGTGGCTATTAAATTTGACTGCAGCAGAGCAGTCCCATGCAGACAAATCTACCTGCAGGATGTGATTTTAGAGCCACAAGGCAGAGGTGGCACCATTGCTACATGTGAAAATGTTAGATATGTCAACAGAGGAAAGTTTTTTCCTCAATGCACTCCATGAAAACAAATTCAACAATTGGAAAAGCTAGTGGTTTAAAAATTTCTAGTGTTGTTATATAGGTTGGTGTAATTGATGACTAGCTCTGCTGACTTTTTTGGCAGCTACTACTTTTTTAACCATAGTTTGGCAATGAATAGAGGAGAAAATGGTGCAAAAGGGATAAACAATGTAACTACATACAATAAAGAAGGAATATGTGTTCAATGTTATAATCTTATAAAATACTACCTGTTACAATTACATGAGATTTCAGAGTTCATTTTGTTTTCAACTACCTTAACTAACTTCAACTAGTTTCCAATGTTAGACTTTACTATTTGAAAATTGTAACAGTTGTCAACTTTTGAGATACAAATTGAAACAATTTCTTCTTCCTAAGTCTCAAGTAGTTCCTTAGAATAATATTATGCTTACCTTCAATGCTGTTTATAACCTGAATTGGACCTTTAATGTGATTTGGGCAAAACAAGTCATTAAAAACATTTCAATTCATCCAAACAATGGCTACAATTTTCTTAGGCTCACATGTAGGACAATCCTGTAAACAAGTGGCTGTATCTGGTTACAATGACTTGAAAAAAATAGGGATAAGTTTAAAATATTTCACAACAAATTTATGGTGGTGAAAGATATATGTAAGAACTGTTATGATGATGGGAAAAAAATATAAGAAGGATTGAAAGAAAATTAGGAGATAATATTATTAATGTGATGGAAAGATAAACAAAATTACAAAATCTAGAGTAGAAAAAGGAGTGAATATACTTATCAGTGTTAAAGAAACATTCATTGAATAAAAAAAACAGACTGCATAAATATTGCTGCTACATAAGAGGTGAAAATTATGTCTCCTTTTCTAATAATAGAAACAAGCCAATGACAGATTTTCCACAAACACTAGTGACATAAAATGGGATAAGTTACATAGCAAGTAAGAAATACAAATTTCAACTTATTGCATAAAACTACAGTTCACACCCCAATTCCTTCTGAAAGCTCTGTAGGAAAAGAACTGAACAGCACATTGTCATAAAGAAGACCAGCTATGGTGGCACCAATCAAGGGTCCAACCCAATACACTGCTTGGTTCCTGAAAGACCCTGCAATGGTTGCTGAGCCAAAAGCACATGCAGGGTTCATTGACCCACCAGAGAATGGACCTGCGGCTAAGACACCTGCCCCAGCCACGAAGCCAACTAAAAGTATGCCATTAGGACTCATTGGACCACGCCTAGGGTCCCTGGCTGCATACACTGTGAACACCAAAACAAATGTCAGAATACCCTCCAACACTGATGCTCCAAACCCCGTCATCTCTTCTGCAATGGTGTAGGTTGGAACATGCTGAAAATAGACAAATGGAAGGCAAAGGGGTATATAAGACTTACATGTTCAAGCCATAATACACAAACAAAATAGGTTATTCATATTCAATGTTAGTGTAAAACAGTTTCATAGACTTATTCAATCCCAAGTTCATCTATAAAGGTTATACTAATTTTGGTAACTCCATTCTCTGTAGAATTTCGCCCTCTTTATTATGGCAGTAATGATACTTTGAAAATCTGCTCCAATATACACCTTGTGATTGATGATATGAAAAAATGTTATTTTCGTCATTTCGTAAACTGATGCAAGTTTTAGTCAAAGAAATGGATTTGTAAATATATCACTTTTCTTGTTATGATAAGTTAATAAAATAGAGCATCGAAAACCTATTCCAGTAAACAATTTCTAATTGATGATATAAAAAAAAATATTTTTGTTATTTTATATAAAAATTGAAATTTTAGGCAAAGAAACAGGATTGTATGTTGGAACAAGGTTGTTAATGTATCATTTTTCAATAAAATATAATAAGTTTTAACTCCATTTTGGTAATCTTTATGTTCAATTTCCTGATTGAAAAAATTAAAAAGGTAAAGAAGTAAAGGAATATGAGTGAAGGATGAGAAACATACCATGCCAACAACAATGACCCTTAGAACAAGGCAAGCCATAACAGAGGCTATAAGTTGAGCAACCCAGTAAAAGATAGCAGTTGGTACACTAACGTGACCTCCCACTGCCATTGCAAAGGTCACTGCTGGATTCACGTGTCCACCAGAGATGTCCCATGCAATATACAGAACACAAGACAGAGCAAAAGCACTTGCAATGGCAACCACAACCAGACTTGTTGGGTTCAGTGAAGCATCAGGCATCAACTTCCCTGTCATTTCTCCAACACCATTTAATCAAATCACAGAAAATGAAAAAGAAAAATCTCAGTTTAAGATTATGTAAGCCCCTATCAGTTTCTGACATGCTCCATTTTTCAAAAAGATAAGGAGGGACATTAGTAAAAGGATTCATGGGATGTAAGTTGTGAAGATGTTTTATTGCATGAACACTTCTTGTTGCATTTCAAATGCCTTACTACACTCCCCGAGCAATAAAACCATGCACACAAAATGTGGAAATTCAAGTACAGTAACCAATTTCAGAGAAATATGCTGTGCGGGAAATTATTTATCCTTTCAGAAATAACTATTTCAGACAAAATTAATTCTCATTGAAAACTAGAAAAACACAAGCATGTTTCTTATTACAATCACCACTATTAGATGAAAAAACAGAAGAAAAAAACAACTGAGTGAAATTAAATGGCAAAACACGAGAATAAGGACATGTAACTTAAAAAAAATGATTTTGCACTAAAAGAGAACTACCCTCTTGCACTGTTTATTGTTGACTTCCCTGCAAGAATTGAATGCTTAATACAGAAACGTGTGTTGCTGTCTAACATATAAAAGTTGCAACCTGAATCCTTTTCATTCGTAACATATACCAGAAATAAAACCACCATAATGGCTTTAGAAATTGATCTAGTTCCCTTTTTATCTTCTTTTTTTGAAAATCCTTTAGTGGTTGTGAACTATGATCATGCACCGATTTATGTGGAAAAAACAAGAGTGAACAGAAAGATACACGTATACTTATAAATGGATTTTTATGCATGGGAAGGAAAGGCAAAGGAGGAGGGTACTGACGTGAGGACATTCCAGAGCCAACGACAAGAAAGACATAGAAGAAAGTGGAGATAAACTCAGAGAGATAGGAGCGAAGTGCATGGCGAGTGATGGATTCATGAAAACGGGAAGTGACAATGACAGAAGATGGAGCCATTATTGTGACTGCAACTGAGAAAACGGTATCAAGAGAGAAACAGAGACAGAGAAATGAAGAAGTTACGTTACATGTTACATAAATATGCATGCAGTTGGAAATGCTTGTTTAGAAAAAGACAAGCCGTTTCGCAAACGAGGTATGCATTTCAAAACAAAAACTAACTGTCTATAACTGCAGACCGATGTGGCCCCTTATCTGAGATCATCTTTTTGTTCGTGTTATTAACTGTTACATGCAACTTTTTGTTTTTAAGAATTTCTAGTCATCCTAAAAAAATAGAATCTTTATTTCAATTGAATCAACATGCACCTAGAAGTAAACTTTTTAGAGTATTCAGAAGTCTTTTTTTAAAAATTAAAGTATAAAACTGTTTTATATTAAAAAAATTAAACATGTGTCTTAACAAAGATTATTAAGAATTTAATTAGAATGTTTCATGTGCTCTATATTTTCATTCCATTAAAAATAATAACTACTTAAATGCTGTTCCTAAAATAATTTATAATTGGTTGACTATGAAATTACTCAATAATTAATATCTTACAATTTTATTATAATTATTTTTAACTTCTTAAAATGTCGTGTAAAGTATTTGAAATTGAGTTTAATCATTACACATTTTTCATATAAAAAGTAGAGATCACGCCATAATATTTCAAATATGTATTATAATATTGTTTAGAAAAATTATACTTACTTTTTCATAAGCACACTCATGCTCCCTTTAATTGTTATTTTTTAAATTTTTAATAAAAAATAATCACATTTCTTCTAAATTTTATATAAACATTTAATAACTTCCTTATTTACTTTAAAATATCAGATTAACTAAATTTTAATAAAGTTAAAAAAAAATTAAAGATTTTAAATATACAAATCAAAAATTATAACAAGATAACAGTTTAATTATTATATATTAACTTAAGATAAAAAGATGGATTAGAAAGGTAATTAACCATCCGAGCCCTTTGCTAAAGCGTTTAAGGGTTTCATCCTTGGCAGCAAGAATGAAATTTTAGCACGGAAAATTCAAAAATATTGTCAACATCCCTCATTTACGAGTACACATTAAGAGAATGGCAAAATGCTATCATTTATCTGCTATGCTATGCTATAACTTTAAAACTAATCATGCTAATAATACATGGAAAATGGGTTGCCAGAAGATTTGGGTAATGGTCGAAGAATCCCACATAATACCCAGCTCCCTCAAAAAGAATAAAAATACATAGAATAAGCCACAGTTCAAAAGTACCATTTGGGTCTCATTTCCTCTTCTTTCTCTGTTAATTCTGCATACTGGTACCACTCTGCTCCAGCCTTGCCTACCGGTATCGGTGGCCTCACAAAAATCTCAACAGGTTTGGGAACTCGCACGACCAAAATCAATTCCCCAGTACTCTCAACAGGTTTTGGTTGTGAGATTTTGGGTGACCTACCAACTGGCTCCACAGTAAACCATCCTAGACCTGATATAGCTATGTCACAAGCGGGTCTGCCCAACAAGAAAAAAGAGGAATTCATATTTAACAACTATTCATAAATAAAAGCATTTTTTGCTTAAATGACATCAATCAATTGAAAGAATGAGATAAACAAGGTTTCAAAATTCGAATACCACAAAATAAAACCCTTTACCTCTGAAAGCTACCTATTACAGAACTAACTCGGGACGGGACCATACCTTTCCACATCTTCGAATTTTATTTGCAATTTCCGTTCTGATTCGAGCCCTTTCCAGCTCTCAACATTTTCTCCTCCACTTGGTGGAGTCAGGAGAACACCAAGTTCTTTCTGAGACAATAAAGAGAAACCCTCATTCAGGTCTGAGGTGGTAAGATACATAAATTTACAATTCTGAGAAAATTCCATAGTCTACTGCAACTCTACATATACACAACTGGTAGTAGTTATAAATTCCACCCTAGTATGTTGACGCAGTCGATATAATATTATAAAATTGAAATAGCTTCTTCGCCTCTGATTAGTCTAATTAGACAAAACACATGAAAATATAGCGGCAGTTGTAGCACCAAAAAGTGTTCTTTTGTTCAGGAATAATGTTCAAGTAAACAGAAGCAGAAAAACTACAAACTGGTGGCAATAAATCCATATCACAAACTCGCATTCTCAAATTTTTTATTACACGAGAAAAACTAAAGCAACGTTACTTTTCCAATGATTAGAATTGAACATATACTTAGTTGCTCAAATTTGCAAGCACAAACAGGTCATGCGTTTTACGAATTATAACAGTTTTAGTACAGATGTAAGCAACAGTGTTGAGTTAAATCTCTAATTGTTTCTCTAAACACATTGAATCACAATACCTGATAAAACTCGTCTGCTTGCTCTGTGGGTACCGTATGAATATGTATTCCCTTGGGCCCATAAAATGTCAAAGAAGTTTCTGGGAGAACCTGAAATTATGAATACTGATGAAATTATTTAGACAAGGAAAAGGGAGTCAATTGTAAATTAAATAGTCGTATGACAAGATGCAAAACTTGTAAGTGTATAGTCAAAACCTTCAAGACATCAATTCTAACAAGACCTCCCCAGAAAATTGAAAATCCATTCAAGCCCTTCACAATGGAAGCTCCTTGCTCTACATTGTCCGCAGATACTAGAGACCTCTAGCAATAAACAATAAGGATGAAGTAAGTATTAGCCATGATGGTAGAATGTCTAGTTTTGAACATAACATACAGGGAAGGAAAGGCCCCTCAGTCTGCTCCGAGGAGCAAGGGAAGGTAGATCTTCAGATTGAACAACGGCAGATTGCCTATGGTGGAGATGAACTCCAGGAGTGTCATACAATTTCTGCATGAGTTTTTGTAAAAATAAACAAATTAATAAATAAATAATCATAAGATTAAATAGCTGCCTATATATATGGAGGATAAATTAATAAATAGGTCCCTAAACTGTTAAGAACTTTTAATTAGGTCTCTAAACTAAAAAAATATATAATTGGGTCCCTAAAGTTAGTATATCAAATTAAAAAGGACAGAAAATGAAAACTTATAGCAGTTTTAGAAACCCTACAGACCCAATTACACAAAATTTACAAGAGCAAAGACCTAATCAATTTTTTAGTTTGGGTTGTTAATTAAAAAAATTCAAAATAGCTTAGGGACCAACTGATTAGTTTAACCATATATTTATCAGAATGACATACCCCTCCTCCTAGAAAAGCATCAATTTGAATTGGCCCTAAGGTAGTTCCAGGAACTGCAGATTGTATTGGTTTGTATCTTTGTGCAGATGCGGCCACTGGATCATTTATAGCCATTGTTTCTGACATCAAATATTAAAAAGTCAACATTGAAAAAACGTAAATATTTGGATTTGCCTAAATTATAGGCAAAACAAGAGATGAAGAGATAATGAAGGGAGACAATTTAATAAAAAAAAATCAAAACATATACCGTCTATTTAAACATTAATTTGAGCTATGGAAGAACCAAGCCAAAGGAAAAAATAGTTTATGAAACATCTGCTATATAGTGTAAATCATATGTACAAGCCTACACTGTTTTGTATAGTATGCATGGTGTTTAACCTGTTAGGAACTACTTTATCACAACTAATGCTTGCATGGTTCAGCATCCAAGGGATCGAAGTGTTCAAGCACAATGACCATATAGGCAAAAAATAATACCAAACTCTGTACAAGGCAGCAAAGGAATTCAACATAATTAAAGCAATATATATTTACCACTAACAGCAATTTTCCAATCACTGAAAACGAACAGACCTAGTCCTAATATTTAGGTTTGCATGGAAATATAACTTACTTAGTAAAGCATTGATGAAGGCGGATTTTCCAACATTAGCTGAACCCTGTAAAATAAAAGTTGTAATTGATTGATGTCCAGGCAAAACTGATGACTTTAGGAGCTTAATGACCAAAGGAGAAAGAATTTTATACACAAACACACATAATCAGGAAAATTTAAGATTTGTATTATAAATGAAACAATAAAGCCAACCATCTTCCAAACTTTGAACTGAAATTTAGACTGGTACATGTTTTACATTAGGGGAAAAAAATATGAACCAAGTGAAATTTAACACCTGAATCCTTCCATTTATGCAAATGAGATAAACCAGAGATATCACAAACACAGAAATTCCATTGAGAATTCAATAAAACCGCAAGTGCAGGAACATGAACTCATGTGTCAATCATCACCTGCTTAAGAATATTAAACTTCAAATTCGGAGACTTACCAGAATGTAAACATCTCTTCCCTACACAAAAAAAGAAAAGAAAAGAAATTTAAGTAGAGAGAAAATTAAGGTTACAGAAATTAAACAGTGACACAGGACAGGAATTGAAAATGTCAAGTGTTTTAGGGAATTCAGCCTGCTTATCACAGACATTTCTTTTGCTAAAAATCATCACTATCTCACTTATATATAATTAATTATCATTAATGTAGTTGGTATTGATTTTAATGCTTTTGACAACAGGGAAAACGAAATAGAAACGAGAACCCCACTCACGTTTCCTATTCCAAGAATGTCTAAAAGCTATAGCAGCCTACAGCATACGACAAGTTAAATTTAAATAAAAAAACATTTCAAATTAGAACAAAATGATAAGATCAACATCACCCATGAGTGTCATAACATTTCCAGTACAGTTTCAACATCGTTATAAACATGGAAAACAAAGTTGAAGCCATCTTAGATGTAAAATTGAAATGTAGAAAAGTTAACGTCTTAGATGTGAGCCATCCTCTCTGCAGAACCTTTTAAATCAGTTATAAAGAAAAAGGTAACCGATGATGAAGAAAAGAACCTTCTTCTCTTTCTGGATTTCTGATATCACTCCAGTTACTCCAACCAATGATTTGGAACTGGTGAGATGAACAGTGAGAACACTGCAATGAATATCAGCATTTGAAATTTGATAAGTTAAACTTTTCAACTTAGTTATAAAGTTTTCTTTAGTTACACGTAATAAAAGAAAATTATATGAATTGTATTTTAAATCAATGATTAACATCAAAAGTAGGCCGTTTTGTGAATGCCTTGTCATTCTGAACTTATAATACTATAAAATGGAACAAAAATGACACCAATTACAAATACTTCAAGTAAATAATTAATTTATTACATAGAGGATACCTACTTCAGCTTCTTTCTCGTGGTAGCCTCTACAACCCAATCCCCGACACAATTAAGATCGGTATCTCTTGGAAGGAGATCAACCTACAAAGAAAATTCTATTAAATGTGAAAACAATATATTTTAAATTTAAACCTCATCATACATTTATTAAAGAAAAAGTCTAATTAAAACAATAATAAGATGCATGCATAGCATTACCTTAGTCACCACCAGTATAATTGGGTTAGAACCAGCAAGATCTCGTACACGAGACAAAAAACTGCCATTGAAGTCAACAATATCAACCTACATGCGGTTACTTGAACAAGTTAGATGAAGAAGCTTTATTCCTTTCATTCATTGCCATTAATTGGATGTAAACAAAAAACACTTGAACCATAACAGAATATGAAATCTTCTATGATGATTGAAATATCTTATGTGACAAGTTCTTCCGTTGGATAAAATGAGAGAATATTTTAACGTACACCTTCAATTTGTCTGCATAACCTTGATTAGTTATCAGAGATTCTCAGCATCCAAAGTCGGGTCAGAAGGTACAATTGATTACACATACAGGTATAAAGCAAGTGTTTATCAACAACCCGCCGACTAGTTGCTAAAAACTAGCTTTCACGCAATATCCATACTTAAAATTTAAAATTTTCTCCAGATTGCACTGTAGGCTACGAGCTTCTCTTTTTCTCAAATTAAGCTGAATGTAAATTTCATTAAGAATCCATCTATTAATTAAACTAATGCTTCCTCGGAGCAAAAATTCTAAAACACCTAAGCTAAATACAATTGCAAAACATTACACATCTGTTATCCGTTTAAGATCCTAATTCCATATCTAATCAGTTAACGCTTCTTAAGGTCATTATTCAGTCTATCCAATTGAAGAATTTGTTTACCAATTTGACAATTAGAGCTTTCTCGTGACGTAAGTGAGACAGCTTTTGTCGAAGCTCTTCAGCGGTAACGAATAATTTACCGCCAGGGTATCCTCCGTGTCCGCCAACGGCAGTTATCATCTCGCCGTGCGACAAAAGCTGACACCGTCTACACAGAACGGTTCTAAGCTGACGGTGTTTCTTCTTCTGCAACACAAACACGCAATCAGCGTACCGCAATTCAGCGACAGCCAGTGCGCCAATGCATAATGATGCTTCCAAAAGAGCATTTAGAATGAAAAAATACCAATGCATAGGTTTCAGGATCAACGTAGCCAGGGGCGACAGCATCGGAAGTGTGCAACGGAGCGCCGCAGCCGTAGCAGGAAGCGACGTTTCTAGAAGGCTTTACAGCGTTAACCTTCTTAATTTTCCTCTTCTTGTTTTCTTTGAAGATGAGCTTGGCAGCTTCAAACGACTGCTGGCGTTCGAGAAACTTCTCACCCGGCGACGGAGCGGCGGCGCCGGTTCCTTCCGATTCGGCGGCGGGCAAACGCGATTGCTGAGAGCGCGAGAAGTCGCAGAGAATGAGGCCAGGCTTGGTGGTGAGGAAATGTTGCGGGAATTTGGATTTGGGAAGAGAAAGAGGTGAGAGAAAAGTGGATAGGGTTTTAAGCGCCATTGTTGCTGAGGTTTTGCGAGCGTTGTCACTCGATACAGGGAATAACGAAAAGCTTCTATAGAAGATAGAAATGAATTGCGATTATCGATAAAAAAAAAAGCTAAAAAGAAAGAAACGACTGCGTTTAGTTCAACTATTTAAATATAGTTAACTAATTAAAATATTTTATATTAGTATTATTAGATTAGTTTTAGGCGTTTAAATAAAGGAAACACGTGTGGTTTTTTATAACTTGTTTTTAATTTTAGTATATTATAGAAAGTAATTTTATGATAATTTTATTTAATAGTGATTTTTTTTTGCGCGTTGTTTAACGCTCAAGTTTGTGAAATCAAATATGTAAAAAATAATTTATGTAAAATATTTTTAACTGAAATCATATTTAAGGTTATATTGATGTACAACTTTAGTTTTATGATATTTCTTTTTGAAGAAAACTTGTTAAGAAAGATTTTGTTTTTTTATGTATTTTTTTTCTCAAACTTTTTATATTTTTTGTTACGATCCGGTTCACTTTAATACAATGCCATGTGTTAGACGTAAAGTTATCTAAATCTTTTATTTTAACATAATTATTAGTTAAAATCCTATGATTTCATCCTATATACAATTCTTAATTTGATAGTTTTGGAAAAATAAATATAATAAAAAATAAATTTATAATTAAATAATATAAAAATATATGAAAATAACATTATTGTTGATTGTAAAATGGTTGTAGAAAAAAACTGGATATCAAAATATCATGATATCCAGTTATCAACTAACTAAGCTATGGAGGAACAGCAAATTAGAAGAAAAAAATTGGATGATTGCGATAAACAAAAGCTAAATTTTGTATTAAAGAAAGTAAGTAGTACAAAAACATATCATAGTATGAAGATGGTTTAGAAGTTGAAGAAAGCACGGAGAAGCGTTAAGAAGCAGAAGCATTCAGTGCAGCAGGAGCTTCTGCGCCTTTTTTCTCTGTTCTTCAGTTCTTTCGATTCTCGTTCTCTTCTCATCGACTCAACCACGTCCTCTCTATACATGAAATCCTTCATTTCTACGAGATCGTCGTCGCCGTACAACACGTCTCCCAGGTATTCCTCACACTCTCTCATCCTTCTGTCACAAAACCCTCGCACTTCTCTCTATGATCTTCTTCTCTCTATGATCTTCTTCGCACTTTTGGCTATTATCTTCTTTGCACTTTTCGCTACGATCTTCTTTGCACTTTTCGCTACGATCTTCTTCGCACTCTCAACCTTCATTCCTTACTGTTATTTATATGTGGCTTTGTTATCTTTTTGTACACAGATGATATATGATATGCAAAATCTTAACAGAAAAACTTTAATCAAATCACAGAGAATCAACAGAGCATGAATCTGGTTTCACTTTAGAAAGATACATAAATTCTATCATTATCTTACTTTTATAAATTAATTCAAGTTATAGTTTCATTGTTTTTTTGTTTAAGATAAAAGATAACATATTAAAAGGTACTAGTATGTGTTTGTTAGTTATAGCTTTTATCATTTGTGTGTGTAATTTATACTATAAATAATATTGTACTTTTTATAAATTCTAACGTGTTGTATATTTATAAATGTTTTAGTTATTATAGATTTTAGTATGATAATTATTAAATCTATAATAATATATAAAGAGATATACCTCTTTATATATATAATTTATTATAGTTTTATTCCCTAAATATTTATTTTTTTAAATTCAAATGATTTATTCACAATAAAAAAATTATTTAATTTATAATTTTTTAATAAAAATATTTTATAATTAATAATATATTTTTATTTGAATAGTTATTATACTAATAATAATTTTTTTGTCAAGAGAAAAAAGTGTAAAGTATTTACATTATTCATTTTTAATAAATAAAACTGATTTATTTTAAAATAATTAAATAACATTTATTTAGAAATAATGGCTATATATATAATAATTTGTCTGTTAATATATATATACTTTGTTCTTTAATAAATAAAATGTAGATGTTTATTAATACAAATTAAAAAAAAAATTAAAATATTTTATACATTTATCGGATAAAAGATATTATTATTTATTTAATAAAATAAATAGTTAAGTAAATTCCTTTATTTTAAAATAACCAAATAATTTATCTTTTTAAAAAAACGGCTACATATAAATTTTTCATATTATAGTTTTTATATATGTCACAACATTATCTTTAATACTATTGTTTTTATGTGTTACAACATTAGCCGTAGTCCCACTTAATATATCTTTAAGAATAACATCAAGTTGTTCCCTAGATATACTTCAGCATGTTATATTGTAACACTTACAATATTTTATTTCCTATTCAAAGCATTTTTTAAAATACTTTATACATTTATCATATAAAAACAGAATATTTTTATTTATTTAATAAAATAGATAATTGCATAATTTCTTTTATTTCAAAATAATAAAATAATTTATCTTCTTAAAAATAACGGTCACATATATATTTGTCACAACATTTATTATAGCCACATCTAATACATATGAAGCATAACAACAAGATTTTCATCTAATATACTTCAACATGATGAATATACATGTTGGTAGTCTCTTCCCAAATTTTACAGCACTTATAAATATCAGAGAAATATAAATAAATTATTAAAATATCACAAATTAAATTTTAATGGCAAAAGTATCCTATTGACATTTATTCTCTCAATAAATATTAAAAATTTATTATGGGAGTATAATTTTTTTTTTAAAAATATCCTGGCTTGCATAGAGTACAGATTATAGAACAATTCGGAGAGTGTAGCATACTTTATGATCCTTACAATCATTACAAGATCACAATTTTGCATGCATTGAAAATGGATAAATGAAATTGAACCTACAAGATTACATAAAGTTGATTACATGATAAACCAAACAAAAAATAATGTTGAGATCTAGAATTTATATGTAATTTATAAGAACTACAATTTTTATAATGAATTCATTTATTAAATTATATATATATATTACAATTTGTAATTAGTTTTATGAATTTATCATATATTAAACTGAAAAAAATATAATTGTTATAAATTTATAAATAACAACATTACATTAAAAATATTTAAAAAAAAATGTAAACGGATTCTGCTACTTACAAACAAATCACTTTTAAAATTTACACATCTCACCAGGTTAGGTGAAAAGTAGTTACAGTAGACAGTTTGTTGTAATATCTTTTTACCAGGTAGAAGAATCAATAATTTAAGCATCCTTCATAATCAAACAATGATAATGAGTACTTTCTTATAATCAAAGCAGAGGAAACAGTAACCCAATAGTGATGTGAATGCTTCAAAAGGATGAACCTAGGTCTAAAATTTGATGTTAAGCAGAGGAATTGAAGAAGAGCAACAAAGTGATTGGTATATATAATTGGTAAAGGGTGAACAGAAAGAAAAGTAATTTACAGAGTATGATGAAGATTGGGAATGAAAAGTAAGAAAACGAAAAGCAGAAGGTATTTTACAAAGTGAAGAATGTCAGAAGTTGATGAAAGCACGAAGGAGTGTGAAGAAGTTGAAGCATGAAAGGAAGTAGGAGTAGCAGCAGTTTTTCTCTCTGCGCTTCTTCAGGTCTTTGGATTCTTGTTCTCTTCTCATCGACTCAATCACATCCTCTTTGTACATGCTATCGTTCATTTCTCTGTGGTCATCGTTGCCATAGAACACGTCTTCGCCTCCCATACCCTTCTTTATCAGTTTTCTCACCAAACAGGAAAAGAAGAAGAAGAAGAAGAAGAATGATTGGGTTTTCCAAGCCCTTTCTGTGATCCCTGTTGGCACAGTCAACGCCCACACAAATTCCTTTAGCTGTGGATAATAATCACCATATTTTGTTTTCTTTCTATTTATTCTTGAGTTGTGTGTGTATAATCTTTTTATCTTTTTTTCTGAATAAATGGCGTGCAGAATCTTACCACAACTTCGATCAATTTGTTGAATAAATACCTATATTTGTTTATCAATTGGATTATTTCTGGTAAACTTCAAGAAGATGATGTATAATAAAAATGGGATGTGGATAAGCACAGAAGACCAAGATAATATTAATAACACTCTATTGTTAAGTTTAATAATCTTTCACCAACCGCCCCCACCACATAATTATGTTTTATAATCTTCATTAACTGGTGAGGATTACAAGTCGCAACTACCCTGGAACAAGTCCTAATTAAATTATGTTATTTTTTATAAATATTGTAATTGTATACACTAAAGAGAACCTATATAGTATTATTTGTGGTTTCTCCTTTGTTCCTCTATTCTCTAACAATGAAATAAATACTATGTATTAAGAATGTATGATGTAATTAATAAAAACATATTCTATTTTTTTATAAAAAGTTTTTTTTAATGTTTAGTAGTAAATTGTTTTATTCATGGTCTGTGGTGTTATCTTTAATAAAATAGTATTAGTTGATTTATCTCATAGTTTTCAGATTTAGATTTATGTAATTCAAATTTATGTAATTCAAATTTATAAAGATGTTATCCTAATTTCTAATTTGTAGGATCTTACCATATTTGTCATATATAATTTATTTACTCTTTAATGTAATTAGTTACCTGTTCAACTCACATAACAATTTTTACAATTAGATATATAATAAATTTAAAATAAAGAAAAACATAATTGTAAAATTTGTAATACACATTACTTATACTTTAAGAAATCTCGAGAGAAATGTATACTTTTGTTCATTTAATTATTTGACTGGAAGCTTTTATCAAATAATATTTTATGCTATTAAAAAATTATTTTTTAGTTATCAGAACTGCAAATAAAATATATCATTTGTTAAAAATCATTGAAGGTATGATCTAAATTCGTTATGATTTATACTTAAAGTAGCCGCCTTTCTTAGTTTTTGTTTTATCAAACATTGGATACATTGAATGACTCACATGCAAACGTGAAGTTTATTGGCGGGTCTAAAGTGTTCTTGGAACCAAATTCCCGTTTCTCTGCATAAACAAATCCAACACATATGCGATGTTTTATCAGTCCCAAAATGATTTATTGGATGCTGACTTAAATTCTTTTTTAATTCAATACTTATTAAAAGATAAATTTTAATTTAACTCAATTTAATAAAATTGCCTTATGAAATAAGATTTCCACCCAATTATACCCAATTATATACGGGTAAGGTTTACACCCGTTTATAAACTGTGAAATGTCTTAATCTTTAGTTGGTGTGTAATCTCGATAAAACACTTAACATTTTCACACAGAAATAAATATGAAAAATAAGCAGAAAAAAAAATTAAAAGAAAGACACGGCAATTGTAGCAGGAAAACAAATTTAAAATGAAGGATTCGGTATAATTAGGCTATCTAAAGCCGAAGAAAGCTGTGTTTATGTGATAAACCTACATGTGAGACATGAAATGAAGGAAGAAGAAAGAAGTGCAGTAAAAGGTGAAAAGAAGAAAAAAATCCCTATTAGGAAATCCTCAACCTCATAATATTAACAATGGTGTGCCTTCCTTATACAGCCTGTATCTCCAAATCAGTATGGTCGGTGTTGTTGGGAGAAGATGTTTCAGCCGTTTCCTTCTCGTCTGTAGATTTCATCTCTTGAATGGGAGGTGGGTTTACAACGGTCATTTCTGAAAACATGTTGTCTGAGAGCCTTCCATTCATCTCCCTGTGTTCTTGACACAAGGCACACCAGTGCAAGCAGCAGTGCACACAACATGCATTACACGGTGAATTCTGCAATCATAAAGAAATGAATGAGCATGCATTTTTAACAAAATTCATGTAAAATTAAAAATCAAAGGAAAAACCACAGGAGAGAATTAACTAGATCATGTATGCGTCAGTATCGAGGTTCTAAGAAACACAACAAATGCTATATGGACTGAATTTGACCATCTGAAATCTTCCACTGTGCCAACACAGCCATTAGGCTTTTGATCTTGTGGTGCTTGCCTAATGTCGGGGTTCTTACCCCATGTTAGCATGGCTCTGTTCTCATAACTGACGCAAAATGTCTAAATAAATTGCCCAGATAGCCATCATTGAAAAACAAGGAAGAGCAGTTCTACAAGTTACATCAGATAAGGGAAGAGATTACATGTCTGGTATTGTAGTATTGAAAAAACAGAAGATAATATTAGAAGAAAAAAAACAAAAGGAGAGTGTGAGGGGCTACTGCAGCGGGGATGAAAAGAAAACAAAAAATAGAGCGGAGGGGAGTGGCAGTTGAAGGAAAAAGAGAGCACAAGAAAACACTGACATGAGGAAGTTGCAGGGTGCAACCACCCATGGACGACTTCCTTCTCAGATTCGACGACCCACCCATCACCGGCTAACACTACCTCCAGTGGCATCGTTCAGCAGAGAACGTTTAAGGTGCAGGGAGCTTTAACGCCACCTCCTCCATCTCTGGAACCCATTTTCCAGATCTTCATCAATCAATTAATTAATCTGATTTTGGTTTCGTTTCCTAAATCCTGGATCTTGTGCAAGCCTTTTCAGTCCCTAATCTGCTACCCAGAGTAACACGAACAAGTAGTTAAGCAAGGTTGTCCTTATGTGTAGCATAATTCTTGTGCATTTAGCGTCAGAGAATAAAACCCAATTCTCATATTTCCACCTTTTTCATTTTATTTTAGGGATGAGAACCCGAATACTCGAGGTGGCAGAGGTTAATTTCATTCAACTGGGTGGTGATGTATGATGGTGGGGTTATAGGCTATAGTCTAGGTTGTTTCTATATCTTTTTAATTTTGGCTTTTAGAATTCCACGAGAACTTTGAGAAGTTTGTGATTTTGATGTGATTAGTTGACCAATACCAATGATATATTTTCAAATTGAAAAAAAAAAATCATATGATATTAGATTTATCAACTAATAGATAACACTACCAAGTTTTTCAGGATTTCATGGTCAGCTACTTATATTAGAGACAGCAGGTCTGCATTTGTCCCCTTCCAATGTTATGCATCTACATCTACTTGCATAAAGATTGCCTCGTCCAAAAAGAAATTAAAAGCATGTTTTGCAACAGAATAAGCTCACAAAGGACATGATTTTTACCCGCATGGATTCTACATTACAAATCTGAAGCAAACCTAATAATTAGTATAGGGATATCTGATATAGACCATTCCATATTTAACTCAACCATTTGTCCCGATGAAAAAGTATTTTCAAGATATGTACCTTCAAGTGATATTTCTTCTGTAAGGATTGCCGCACTTGACCAGTGTGAATGCCACACATCCACCATGTAAAAAATAAACCCTCAACAATTAGACATACAGTCCCTGGGTCAAGAGGAAAGATGGAAGCTGAAGCTGCAGTTGCTATTGCAAGAGAAATGCCACCTTCAATAAAAATGGCATGACAAATGCACGGCCCAGTCCAAGGAGTGTCTTCCTTCAATCTTTCTACATTTCGCCCAAATAATACACAAGGACAAAACAGTCCAGTCAAGCCTGCAATGAAGACCAAAAACATGTAAAAGATAGCAGCTCTCTACTGCAGTATGTCAAATGTCAGCAACATGCAAACTTCTCCCATATATACATATATAAATCCTTCACATAGAACTTTAAAGAATGGCCCAACCATACATATATTGAATATACTTTGATAGAAAGAGAACAACTTGGTCAAGGACGTCTATAAAAAAATGTGATACTGATGCTCGTTCTTTACTTTAGTATCAGGCAAGGCAACTAGCTAGCATTAAATGAATTCAAATATCTGAATTCTAGCCTTATATAGCTAAGTTTAAATCCCAACAATTGAAACATTTACATTGGCAAAAAAGAAACGCATGGAGGCTATTCACAGAATGACCACTCCAAAAATCTCAGTTGACTAATCTAGAATATATCATTGCTACCATCTCAACTCAATACTAGTACAATTTGAGAGCTTGGTCATGCATTAACTTACAGTTTTCTCTGTCTTCAGCACATCCAAAGATCCCAGTCATCCAAGGTTCATCTGCGGGAGGTGCATAACTTTCAGGCAGCGGCTGTCTACATTCAGGGCACTTGCGAACATCCAACTGAAAAGTATCAAAAACCACGAGCAAATATGAAGTCACTTAAAAAACCCAGAGAAATACAGACACATGTTTTTAGCATTTGCATATTACCGTGACTCAGATCCAGAAACTGTTGATTGAAATTTTAAATTTAAAAAAGAAACTGCATAACTAGTTAAATTAAAAGCATTAGACACTCCATTTCCACTTTCACATAAGTCACAAAACCACCACATAGGCTACTCAAAGGGCGGGGTTGGGTTTGTTTCCGTCATCCCCATCCCTGCTCCTGGCTCCTAGGCAATATCCCCGACCCCTTCGATCCCTGTTGGAGGTTAAAAATAGGTAATCATCCTGACCCCTGCCTGGTGGGGATTGTGTTTCCCTGCCCACTCCCACTACTACTTTTAAAAAAAATATTTTTATTACATTTCGTTTACTTAATGCAAACATTTCCCCATATTTGTTGCTGATGCTTTTTGCCCAAAAGCTATCAAATGGTACTAGTATTTATTCATTTGTCTAAATTGATTAATATTGTTATTCTTTAATCACAAATTACTAACATTGATGATTTGTAAAATTCAAAAGAATGCAAGCAACATGTGAGAATCAGAGTGAGACAACAAGTAGATTCTGTATTCTTGTAGTTTTCATGCAAAACAGGGCTAGGTGAGAGCAGCCCCCAAACTATTTAAAACTGGAGAAAACCTGAAACCTAATGCAACCCCAGTCAAATCAAGTTTTCCCATTAAAGTCGGGGTGAGTTATAAACACCTCATTATGGTACTGTGTCTGTGCGTTAGACACAACTCCGGCAATTATATTTTTTAAAGTTTAAATGAAATGCTAGGTTCAGTTTTGCTAGAAATATTTCTCAACTCTAAGACAGTATGAACACTCATTTAAAATTTTTAAAGAAAAAGGACATGTCCTTTAAAAATTTAAAATATTTTAATAATAATATAAAATAAGGAGAGGGCATTGCTTGTCCAAGTGGAAAGAAAATCACTCCCCCTCAAGATAATCTCAGGTTCAAGTAATCTGAAGGGAAAAAATAGGCTCTAGGGGTTTGGCCACTTTAATCAAGGCCCAGAGTATCCTTAAAACAATGAAGGTCTATAAACAAAAACAAAACCCAATTTTCCGAACTTGTATCATTGTTTACACATACAATTTGTATCATAAGTCAAAACATTATATTTTTATATGGATATGCATGCATGAGTAACGAACAGGGGTCAATTTACACAGTGTCAGTCAAAATTAGTCTTAGACCATGAACAGAAAATTGTTGGATACTTCCATCGGTGTGTTCCTTTCATCATACATAAAATCTCACATCAATCTAAAATGATTTAGAAATTCATCATATATTAAAATTAACCCGATATTACTTTTAAATTTATCAAAATAAAATAGGTTTATTTATTAACGTCTAACTTCATAAGATTTACATGAAAACGGAACAGTCAAATCAACAAAAAAGACATATCAAATGGTGTATCTAAAGTAGGAATGTTTAGTAATACACTATTTTAAACCGATCCAATATCTCTCTAAACACAATCATACAATTAAATTTGGAGTTTTAACGATTCAATTTGTGGTGTTGGCGCGTGGTTCCTAGATTCAATTCCTCGCTACCAACGGAATTTATTCAGAGTGTACAATGTAAAACACCGGCGAAAGTAATCGAGGACAAATTAAAGAGAGAGGAGTGAATGGTTAACGAATGAGGCCTAAAACAAAAGGAAAAACGCGGGCATTTGAAGAGTGCATGCATGACTGTAATTGCAAACTAATTAAATAACAGAGCATTTATCCCCTTCGCGATTTTTCAATAGAATCAGCGAAGAAGCCATGAACAAGGTTTCTCATAATTGTTACACATACAAATTTGGGGAATAAAAGGATTAATCGATTACCTGAGGAACCTGAATTGGCTGATTGAGTTCACCAGGGGTGATATCTTCGGTAGGTGTCTGATCTTTAGTCAACTTCACATACCGCGATTGGTTCCGTTCTTCCATCACGCGATTCGAAGATGATGAACGCCAAAACGGCGCAGTTTAGAGAGCGAGAAAGCAGAAGCAGAAAACAGAGAAGATCTGAAGAATTTGTTGCAGATCTCGTTTGGGAGTTGGAAGAAGAAAAGAGAGGAAACAGCGTTCCCACGCTGCTTACTCTAGTCAACCCTCTCTGTCACGCCTTTCTTTTATCGCTATTTATTCAGGTAACTTCTTTCTTTTTCAAAAAATAAAATATATGTCGGTAAATACTATTAGCCCTTTTTGTAACATATATTAAAATAATTTTATTATTATTATACTACGAAAATACATGCGTGTGTATCCGCATTTTTTTTCTTTTTACTCAATTTTTACGATGATCAAAATTTAACATACATAACAGAACTAGTTTTGGAATTGGAGAGTGTGATGATGTTTACGTTAAAGTTAAAATTGACTTGATAGTAGATAAAAAAAATAATAAATTTATCAAAGAATATAGTTGTTTGAAATGGAGTGAAGAGAGTGATTGGAAAGATTGAATTGATAGTAGATAAAAATAATAATAGATTTATTAAAGAATATAGTTGTTTGAAATGGAGTTAAGAGAGTGATTGGAAAGATTGAAAATGAATGTTATTTTATTTTATACTTAAGATTTGGTGTGAAAACATGAAAAAGTGGAAAAATCATATAAAAAGTTGTACATTAATATTAATTTAAAAAATTAAAAAATAATTTATTTTTGAAGTAATTCATATGAGATGACAAAATAATCAATTGTAAGAAAAAAATTGTGTATACCAAAAAGCAGTTATAATAAAGAATCTCTTTATATATAGGTATACATATATAATTACGTTTAATATTAAAAATTAAATAAAAGATGTTAATTAAATTAAAATAGTGTTTGTGTATTCATATTTTTATTTTTACCATTTATATATAATTATGTTTAATATTAAAAAATAAATTAAATATGTCAACTAAACTAAATAATAAAAAGAATAAAAACTATAATTGGTAAAAGAGATAAAAATATGAAAAAAGAAATACTCACTAAGAACTTTTTACATTTAATAATTTCCAAATTTAAAATTTAAGATTGATAAGTGTTCTTTACTAAATCACAATATATTAATATTTTCTAAAACAAAAGCAGTTTTGAATTAATTATAAGAATAATAATTTTAGAATAATATTATTGGAGGTAAAACGCATGACTAAGAAACACAAAATGTTAGGCGAAGAGGAAGAAGCCCATGGACACTTTAGGTGTTTGAACATCCCATTCAAAGCATGGGTAGTTTCTTCCTGCACCCCTACATTTTTCTTCCTGCACCCATAAAGTTGTGCAAAGACAAAATTGTCCCTATATAAACTGTACATTTTCTTTTGTATTCCGGATTATGAAATCTGATAAATTTTCGGATTGGCACTTCTGGTAAATTTTCGTATTGGCGCATTCGGTAATCTCCCAGATTGATGCTTTCAGTAGTACATGAATAATAGTGTTAATCCAAAGTAAAAATATGCAAAAAGAAATTGTGGGGTCAGTTTCAAAATTTCCCAGATCTCGAAGTTGTGGGGTCAGTTTCAAAATTTACAAAATTGTGCGGGTGTAGGAAGAAAAATGTAGGGGTGCAGAAAGAAACTGCCCAAATCATGCATGTTCTCCAGTGCACACCGAGCCCAATGACAACAATGCTGTCGGTTTTATATTTCCAAAAATATTTCTCCGTAATATTTCATATTATATAGTCTGAAAGTCATTTTTTAAATTTATAATTAGCTTTTAGATTATATAATTTGTAAGTTTTTTTTCCGATGAATGATTAGTTTTTTGATTATATAATTTGGAAGTCTTTTTTAACTTTTGAACTATGTAATCCATAAACTTTTTTTAAATGTGTCCGGATTACACAATCCAGAAGCTACTATCAAATTCATACTTCTTGATTATATAACTCAAAATACTATTTTGGATTATGTAATTTAAAATATGGAGATGACACAAAAAGAATAAAAAAATATTTTCATATTTTATATAGGTGCCGAAAAAACATATGGAGGTGCAGGAAGAAAGAGGCCTACATAGAATATATTTTAGGCGTACAATTCCAGTCATGAAGCACAAAAGCCCAATCACTTGGAACATTCCAATTCCATTTCGGTTTTTTTTTTTTTTCCCTTTTTAACATTAACAGAAAGAACCAGTAATCAAATTGAACACACCAATGACAAAATAACTGAAAAAGTTAAGAGTGTTGGATGGTGGGAGAAAAAGTTAGTGTATTTTATAATAACTATGCGTATGAAGTTGCTTTGGGATTAGAAAAATTACACGAATACAAAGATTGATGCCATGTACTATTTACTTACATATCATGAAAGAGAAAAGTAGAAAAAATGACAAGTTGACATACACTTAAAAAAATATAGGGTTTTAATTCATTTTAATAATATAATAGTATCTATTAATATTTTAAGTTAAAAAATATAAAAGAATCACATAAATATTAATATTTTAAGTTGTTAAGTAGATATTTTTTCTTTATTGTTGTAAAAATATTATTACTCAAAAAATATGTTTGTAAATCGATTTCTTTCATGTTAATATGGCTGAAGAAAAGTTGAGATCAAACAAAATTTTCAGCTGTTTAAAGAATTGGGAATAACAACTTATGAGTCATTTGTATCATTTAAGATTACATATTTGACAAAGAGATACAAAATGCTCATTCTTCCTTTTGTCGAGTGAATCATCATAAACATTTTTTTTTGTTTGGTGTGCTCAATGGCAAACATACAAACATATCTGAGAATTTTTCATAAGAAATAATTACAAATTTAAAGTTGAAAGACATCTTCATCTCCTTTAGAGTTAGAGTTTGAGAATCTTTGTTTTATTTTTGTATAAGGTTGGAGATCCATAAAATGTTTCACTTTTAATTTTATTTACTCTTTATCAATGAAAAAATAAATTAAAGTTGATCTTTTAAGACAGTTGTGACAGGTATTCCCTAAATCTCATCATTGTTCTTGATTTATGTTCTTTTACGACAACTTACTACTTTGAAAAGAACTTTCAAAATACTTACACCAACACAATTTTTAAATAAGGGAAGGATGAATATTATGATGGAGATCCCACATCGACTAGAGAATAAAGCCTTTCATTGTATATATGTGGATGCAATCCTCACCTCATTGAACCGGTTTTATGGGGTTGAGTTAGGCTTAAAGTCCACTTCGTAATATGGTATCATAGTCATTTTCGATTCTATTTTAGCGAGTGTTTGTTGGATTTATCAGGCCACTACCCATAATATTTAATGTTCTTGTTTTTTGTTTAAATTTAAGGAAATAATGTGTAGACATATATAACAAATATCTTAGTTGAAAGAAAAATGTGAATGAGATCACCTTCAGTTACATGGAGAAAAGATGTAAATCACAACCATTATTATGAGCTAAATTGTTGTGATGAGATTAGTAAGCAAAATATGCAATTTGATAACTTTGGTGTTAACTTTCATAAACTGGAACATGTAGTCAAATTACTTTACTAATTGTTAAGTGTCAGTCAAACAATGTATTCAAGTGAAAAAAATATTATATCTCACTTCTAAGTGTGTGACAAAGGTAGTTTAAATTAGTGAAACTAAGAAAAATAATTAATTAAATACTTTTATTGTTTTTTTATAATATCTTTGATTACAATAAAAGAAATAAGGTCACACACGTTTTAACATGCTCAATCATGAGTAATGAAATGGTTACTCATATATATATATATATATATATATATATATATATATATATATATAAATTAACACATATTTATATTTTATATATATTTTTATTTTTTTGAAACTATATATATTATATCTATCTTTACAAAAAAATATGTATTTGTTGTTGT
>Ga0123342_1003690_pt1 | contig 24288 bp, 8 predicted proteins | sample Turbeawhitnodule_FD_89960 | JGI IMG/M metagenome (GOLD analysis project Ga0123342, IMG submission 89960) | Root nodule microbial communities of legume samples collected from Mexico - Turtle bean Mexico white nodule | ecosystem: Host-associated > Plants > Roots > Nodule | place: Mexico: Nepantla... | reverse complement strand
CACTGTTTGATCTGGCGACGCCCTGGTTGGGCGACGTCATCGCCTAGGCGACGCCTTGTCCGGGCGACGCTTCCTCTCGGCGATGCTGGCACTTGGCGTCTCTCCACCTAGGCGACGCCTTGCATTGACTTTGACTCTCCAGTCGTTGACTTTGACCTTGACTGAGTCAACGCCCGGATACGGGACGGTACATTTTCTTTACTTCTCCTTTGTAATTCATTTGTTTTGCCTCCACATGGAAGAATAAACATATTTGGGTTGATTCTTTTGTAATCTCACAATGAATTCTGAGGTTTTATGTAATTAAAGTTTTGATCTTCAATTATTATACTATGTTAGACAGTCTGGTCTTTTTTAGTTTTAGTTTCTGTTTTGAAAAATGTTTTTGAACGTATGTTGATTATTCAGTTCTATCTTTGATTGAAGCTCTTGTTTAAGTTTTCATTATTCTAAACAATGTCTTGGACGCATGATTCAAAAGGTAAAAGATTAAAAACCTTATGAGTAGAAGCATGAAGACAAGTAAGGTACTTAATGAATTAATGGGTGAATGTTTATATTTGGATGGCGCATGCTTGGTAAATTCAATTCTATTTGGATGATTGATTGAATGATATATTTCTATCAGTTGATGAAGAATTCATTGTTGAAAAAACTTGAGATTCAATTTGCTTTCTTTACTAGTTTTATAATCGTCTACTTTATTTTTTTGCATAACAAACCCAAATCTCATTTTATCTTTACTGGTATTTGCTTGCAGATAAATTTTGAACACTGATGGACTGGATTTACTATTAGATTCGTTGGAAGACAATTTAAGATCATTTGACCAATCTATATAGCATTGCATTACATGATCTCGCACTACGTTACACGGTCTCGCACTGCATTATACGGTCTCGCACTTGTTACACGATCTCACACTATAGTCTTCAAATCATTTTAATTTGATTGTGAAAGGCACAAGTATAAATGTGTTTTGCCACTAATTTGGATAAAGTGAATACAACAATATTCCAAACTAAAAATATAACTGTTGTTTCTCTGTGTATAAATTAATTTTGGACTTATGTGATCATCAACATGCACTTTCACTTTGTGAATAAGCTATATTTATAACTTGTATTAGGTGGTGATTTAAGGAAAAAGGGAAATTTTATTGCTAATCACAGACAAGTGTGTGAATTATCAAAGGTCACCAGAGTTGCAGAATCCCATTTTCCATATTCCACCTTAGCCTACTATGTTTGGGTATTCGTCTAAAAAATACTTTAGTGTGTAACATACTTCCAGAGAAAGATATTCTTTGTAGTTTTGGGTCTGAAAGTAATTTTAGAAGGATCTTAACAGCAATCCAAACATACTACGAAAAATATACTTATGAGTGAGGATTAAGTTGTTTCATAGATCTAGCGTCTATATTTACAGTAAACTCATGATCCTTTTAAGTTTTTGTATAATTCAAGTATGCACAATAAAAGTCCTAGATAGGTAGGATGAGTATTCATATTCTAGTATGCTCAACATGCCAACTTTGACTTCTTTTTGTAAAAAAGTGACATTAACACACTGAACAATGTATAGGTAGTTGCTAATAGCCTGCAACATCGAGTCTTCGATTAATTGGTGTTTAACTTTTCTCCTAAATTTGATGTCACATAGTTTGATTGTAATACTATGTTTAGGGGATACTCATCATGAGGGATATTGACCATTATTTCTGCTGTTTCAACCACCACGTGCATGAATGTACCAAATAAAGAGCAAAAGAAAATACATGAATTTCATGAAACTGCTAAAACTATTCCACAAATCTCATTAAAATGCAAAGGGGTGTCAGCCCTTTATGTCAGAATCAAAAACAAATAATGTGCATACGTTATGGAATTTATAGTTTTCAATCACAGTACTGTTGAGTGAACTTGAAGCTGACAAACAAATACAGTGTTACTGACCATATGGTTTAAGGAAATGTTTGACTTCCAAAAAATTCCTTTGAAGGTCGTACAAGAGGGGCAAGGAAAAGGGAAGCCATATTCTCTTCCTATTACAGGGAAAGAATAAGTCCAAATCAGATTCTGTTTCTTTGGATGTGGTTTTGCCAAGAATGGATATGTAACTTCTGATTTTCATTAGATATCAGATGAAATATGTTATTCTCAACATTCACAATACAGAAAGGACTATAACCACCAAATTCAGCTCAAGGACATTTTCATCAATGTAAATTATACATATAGATAGCAGGGTAAAATTAAGGGAACTCACTTTAAATTTAAAACCAAAAACGGAAAGTCAAATTGAAAGGAAATCTTTGTAGATCATAAGATGTGCCTAAATAATCTTCACTCGGCTCCAAATCTGGTAGAGAACACTCCTGCATGTAATAAGATGCGTGAGAGAAAACTCAAAAAATGTTTGCAATAAAAAAAAATATGCATGAGAGAAATTTAACAAGGAATGGTTAATTGGAGAGGGGGATAAATAGCTTTGTTGCTTGATTTTAAGCTTTGCATGGTATATTGCTTTACCTAGTTTATCATATTTGTTCCATAAAAGGCCAGAATATTATCAGATTCTAAATCTTCCTTCAACATATTCCTAATAATCCTTCTACTTCATTTGCGTAATAAGTATTAAACGAGTTTTCATTTAATATTTTCTTTATAAAGTGGTACATTGTAAGACGATATAAACATTACTCTATGATGAGTAGAATACCTGATATGAAGACTACAGCATTGTTCAGTACTTGTTGTGGAATTAGTGGATAGAACTAGGAGAAGAAGATGGCCTATTGGAAGCAACTCCATTGTTCTCTTCCACACCTTGAATTCTATCAGGAATGCAGAACCCAGCTAATCCATCAGACACAAACCTGCTGCCAAAGAAGGAAGGTTGGTGAACTGGCTGGGGCCTCTGATGCTCAGAGGAAGTCATTGGAAATGAAAAACTGGACTGAAGGGTCTCACTTTGTGCATAAGCTGAAGCAGAACCTTGGCTAATAAATGGCTGTGAGTTGAGAAAGAACCCCATTCTGCTCACATGATCCCCGGTCGTTGCTTCATTGTTCCAAGTCACGGTTCTTTGATAATGGTTCTCAAAACCAACTGGGATTGAGCCCGCAAAAAGGGTTTGGTGTTCATTTGAAGGAGGTGCTTGATTTGCACCTTGTTGTGATGGCCAATGAATGAGGCCGGGCTGATCTTGGAAGCAGTGGAGAGATAGGCCAAGATCTTCAGAGGAGTTGTTGGTTTGAAAATTGATGGGGTCAGTGTCAACATGGGTTGAAATAAAGGCCCCCAGTTGCCTCTGGAGCTGAAAGTTGTAACCACAAGACTCTGACTGTTGTTGATGATGTTCTTGTTGTTGTTCAACTGCCACGATTCCACTTGATCCTGCAGCATCATTCTGCTTTTCCTCATGAGTAGGTGGATGCCATGGAGGAAGCTCCGCAAGCTTGTCAATGGAAGACTTTGCCTTCTTGATGAGCCAGTCCACAGCCTTGCTTGGTCTGTCATAGCCAAGTCTGTCTTGAACGTCATAGAACTCAATGGCTGTGTGTGCTGAGAGTCTAACCCGGCGATCACGAGGCCCTTTGGAAGTATAGACCTTGCTGTGTCGATCTTTTCTACCTGTGGACCTAACAATGTGTCCTCCTTCCACTTGAACAATATCTCCTACACTGCTCCTCATGCCCCTTGTGAATGTTTCTCCTCTATTATTCTTTGTGTGTTTTATGGCTTGGTTCAAAGTAGATGGTTCTATTCGGTGGGAACTTCTCGTTATGCCTTCATCATGTCGAGGTTGGTTTTGAGAAACTTGATAACGAGCTCTGTGTGTGCTGATCAAGTTTTGTTGTTGTGAGTCAAGTGGACTTTGTATAGGACTTGGTGGTTGATACTGATTCCCACTGAAATCCAGATTTTTTTTTCAATATCTCTCCCTTTTCTCTTCCTAAATGCGGCTCTCTTATTTTTTTCTTGTAAGGGTTTGTTGCCGCATAGGTTTTCTTTAGGCAGACACACTTTGCTTTGCTTGCTGTTGCCCTTAACTATAGTTGCCTGTAGTCCTTCATCTGCTGCGGCTGCCCACAGGCTTTGAATTGTGACAATTCTGCTACTGTTGCTGGTCCCAAAAGGCCACACCTGCAATTGCAATCTTTCAGATTCCTTTTACCCACTCACAAAACCATATGAATGAATATATACAAACAAAAAGCTTAATTACTCACGCTTCTTTATGTGACCTAAGGTAATCTTATCTATCTTCTCTTCTTCTACAGAGAGTAAAAGGACAGGGTAAATCAGTAGATTGGTGATAAGTTAACTGATGATATCTTCTACATGGGAACTCAAATCTGGAAGAAGAATTAACATGCCGCAGATTTTTTTCCAACTCTAAGCTGTTGTACTAGGAGGGTAAAAGCACAAACTACTAGAACATTCAACTATTGATTTATTCAACTTTGAGGTGAGGATATATCACATGACTCAAAAGGTTTGCAGCAAAGAATTGATGGACACAGAGTGAGAGAGGAAAAGGTACCTTGGCCTATTGAAAAAGCTTGCGGATGCTTCTGCAAAGCGTGGCAGGGTCAGGTCAGAGAAGAAATTAAAGATCTTTTGGTAGTTTGTAGCCCCACAAACGCAAATGTTAAGAGACCATGTCACTATGCTCTCTAGCAGTTATATATCTCTTTGTAGCTTAGCTTACCCCTCAACCTTCTCTTTTCAGTCAATCGGGTATTTTCAAGAGTCAAAAAAACTAATCTCTTTAAATACACAGATTCATTCTAGAAACGGATCTCTCTCAACACGCCTTATTTCATATAGCATAACTACACTTCTCAACATGCATTATTCCATACACACAAAATACACTACACATACTTTAAGGGTGCAGTTATCTATCAATCATTCCAGACGATAATGATACCTCAACTTTCTCTTCTAATGCATCTACCCTTTAACCTATATGGTAATTGTAATAACCCCACGTTGCTAGTGATGAGCTATGATTATCAAGTTCATGAATGATACACATGTAACTATCAATGCCCATCTCTTCCACCCACGCCTTTCGAAGCCTTTGATGATGACATGTAACATTTTGTTGGGTTCCTTTCCTTTATGTTAAGCAATGAGTGGTTCCTCTAAAACAACTGCATGCACCCTCTTCTCCCTCATTATGACGAACTTCTTCTTCAAATTTTCTACCAACTCAGTTCCAGCTTCCTACAAGAGAGCAAACTTTTGCTTATAATAGCACATTCAAACCCATTTTCAAATAGGCCGCATGCATTTAACCAGCCTGATGGTTCCTTTTTTGGTACTAGGGAAAGAAACAAAAGAAAGGAAAAGGAAAAGAGAGAACATAGTAACAAATTATGAAAACTTTCTCCATATATTCACTGCACAAACAAATGCACGTTATCTCCTATTTTTATTTTAACCAATATTATAAATACTTAAAACAATTATTTAAATTTATTCTATTCCAAACTGTACACGACACCCCAAAAGCCGCATGAGATGATATGTGAAGACTTATTACATTTAAGTGATATTCTTTTCACATTCTTACAAACACATGCATTATTGATATTTAAGTGATTATTTTATCAGTATTTCTTTATTTATTAATATTTTACTTTTTCATTTCTAATCCCTTGTCCTAAACTAATGGCTAGCAAGATTATGTATTTATTTAAATACGAAACTTAGTTAACAGCCAATTAATTAAAAGTTGAGTTGAAAGAAATATATAGTTGAGATTATTTCTAGTTATACAATAACTTCTTATGTACTTTTTCATTAGAATTAAAAAACACGTATTTCTTAAGTACTATTTTTGTTTGTGATTTAGACCCTTTAATGTTTTAAGTTTCTAGTTAGGCTTTTAAGATAACACAAGTTCCTCATTTAGTTAACTTCTAGGACGTGAACAAAACAAATGGAGGACAAATATCATAACCAAAATGTCAAACATTAACAATGAGACGCTGGTTTTTCCTGACATAATCTTTATATAACGTAAATTAATTTACTTTAATATATTATTATTTATGTATTCTGCTAAATATATTAATTACAAATTTCTCCCAAAAGTGAAATGTAAAAGATGTAAGAGTAATGTAATAAATTTGATAATTCAGCTATTCTAAAGTGAGCAATTCACTTCACAAAGTAGATAAAGTAAAAATGGAGAAAATTAATTAAATATTAGATGTACATATATACATAATTAATCATAAATATGTTATAATTTAATTATTAGTTTTCTTGTTAGAAATTAATATCACTTATTTAGTTGTTATTCATGTTAAAAGATTCAAATATTAAGATTTGATATTGCTAGGAGCATAGGATGTAGATTCATGCTTACTTTCCCTCTAGAAATATTCAGTGACACAGAGCTCAGTATAAGAATATATATATATATATATATATATATATAGAGAGAGAGAGAGAGAGAGAGAGAGAGAGGCTTATAGAGGTGCTTTATTGATCAGTATTACTAGTCTGCAATCATAATTTCTTTAGACAGGAGCAAAGGGTGGGGATATATCAATGGAGAACCAAATTAGTGTGCTGACAAATGGAATCTAAGAAGAAAGATGTTGACCAGTAAAACCTATTGATTTTCAGTTTTCTCTTGAATATTCATGACCTAGCAAGAAGGGCTTGCCTTTCAAATTTTTTATGCCTATTTATTTTTATGTTATTTTGTTTATTATATTTATAGCAAGAGGAGGGTCACTCCTAATTTTCAAACTCAACATTTATAAAAATTTCATTACATGCAATCACAAATATACAACAAATTTTGACTTCATGATTTTGACTTTGAATACAACAACTTTGCTAAATAATCAGAAGAGGAGTTTTGTTGTTCATAATAGAACTCAAACATATTGCCTATATAAAAATAACATGGAGGTGGTTTTAGTGTCTCTTGATCAATTGTATAAGTAGTTTTTTAGCAAAATCTCATGGATATTTAGCGGATTGTGTTTATTGTGCTATTCAAATAACTCTTTTTAGTGAGTTTTGGACTTTGTGTATAAGGATGGCAGCATTTCTCGAATACTTTCTTTAATTTAATTTATTTATTACATATAAAAAAAATAGATATAAATGGTAGTAACCTAATCATATATGGTGCAAGCTAGAGTGGGTAATGGTAAAGCTAGTATGTGATCAATCCCTAGTCTTTTTAGTTTGTTAATTTTATGTGTGATAGAATTTAATAGTTAATTATTTAATTGTATTTTAATTATTTTATTCTTGTTATTCTTAAGTTAAATTCGTTAAGATATATAATATTATTAGAACTAATAATTACATCCGAGTTTTAAGACAAAATCATCAAAATTTAACTTAAATGTGGTAATTGATTTAAAGAATATTATCATAATTTTAACTTAAAGTTGGAATATTTGTATCTGTGGTCAAGACAGAAACGGAAAAATTGAGAGTGAAAACAACCACTAATAGAATCTTTTAAATAAATAGATTTTCTCTTATTAAACCAATTAAGGACTTTCCAAAACAAGTATTAAAATGTGTTTACATTATTTTTGTACTTTTAATATAATACTTTTTCTTAACCAATAATAAGGCAACTTGTTACCATTTTTTTTTTTAAATTAGGCAATGTTTTTAATTAATAGAATATATTTAATTCTAAAAATGTTTCTAATAAATTGTAATGGATGATTGACAAAATTTGGTTCAAATAATTAACAACTTCATTTTGTGCAAAGAAAAACTGGATGTAATTTTTACAGTTACTGGCTTGTAGAAGTAAAAATTTGAAAGTTTCTTTACACTAGTAAAATTAGGAGGTTATATATTATATATGTCTCCATAAATAGATTTGGTAAAATTAGGAAATTGTCAAATCACATGAATTTAGTCGAGAGATCTATATATAGACCATACATAAATTTTATTTATTAGTATTAGGAATAATAAGTAACGTATATAAACTGTGTTTGAGGAGTAATAATGCTAAGTGGAGAAAAAAATTATACTAGATAGTAAGCCATGAACTAATAATACTAACAACACATTATTTAATATATCTCTTTTTAGTACATTCATTTTAATATATACAAATCATAAAATTAGAAGTCATTAAATAATGTGAGATTCAAAAAAAAATTATCATTTCAAATACATTTTAATCAATAGAAAAGAGTATTAAAAAAGGTGTACAAGAAAATGTGTTTTTAACATTTTTTTTCATATTGATGTCTCGCATGATTTTCTTTATACGTAAAAGAATGATAATTAATAAGAAGCAAATGTATTCTTTCTTTTTTACTTTATTAGAAATATCATTCTATAAAGTATATTTTTCGTAAAATTTTAATTAGGTTAGATTAAACTTTCAGAAAGGTCTTGTAACATTCAGATAAATAAGTATTCAGTGTACGTATTCTTTTGTATATACGTTGTATCTACAGTGTGATTGCGATTTTGTTATGATTTTTATGTGGAAAATTGTATATGAAGATAATATATAACCATTTGCGATCATAATAGGTTGGGATGACTTTAAAAAGCTTGATTTGGAGCTAAAATCACGTTATAGCAGAGATTATTTTAAAAGCGCGTTTGGTCTTATAGTTGATATATATAACTGGGGATATATAGTTTGGGGTTGAAAGGGTGAATATAAATTTAAAATTGGGAAAAGCTTCTAATCATCGTCTACTATCAACTTCTATGCTACTTTTTATTATTATTCTTTTTTCTAAAAACCTTATTTCTTTCTCTTTATTTTTTGAAAAATATGGCTTTTTTTATTAAGTTAATAATAATAAAATCATAAAAATTAATATTAGTATTAATAATAAATTAAATTTTTGGTAGTAAAATTAATCATAACATTCAAAATAATTTAAATTCAAAAAAAAAAGTCTTTGAAGAAAAGGTTAGTTGAATATAATGATAGTTTTGCATTTGAGGAATTTTTTTTATTTAAGATAGTAATAATAAAGTACTTGATTAATTGTATATGTAACCAAACATGTCACTTATTTTCCTATTCCACAATATGTTTAAGTAAATATTTAATTGACTTAAGTAAAACCCAAATTTATATATATATTAATACTAATTAGTGTTTCTCATTAAATTAAAAATGAAAATTGACAGTAAAAAACATAAAAACAAAAATTCAGAATATGTATTATATGGAAAACATATTTTACTGGTTAAACTTAGAAATTTATTTTACAACAGATAGCTTTTTTTTAATGACTCTTCCTTTTCTTTATGATTTTTTTCTCCTTTACATTTTTTATAATCCTTTATTCATTGATAACTTTAATGTGAATCATAATAATTAGAAAATTACGTGAGAAAAAGGTAAATGAAGGTTCCTTTAGAACTAAGTCAATTCACATGATCTGACTAGAATGATGAGCATGATGAAGAAGAGATAAAAAGTTGGATAAGACATATGGTACACAACATGCCAAAGCAACACACACAAACACTTTTTTTTCTTGTCCTTTTTCAATTTGGTTACTTTTATTTTTTGCTTTAATTATTCTTTCTCTTTACTTGCTAGCATGCTTGTTAATTAATTTATAAATTAGCAATGCCAAATATTTAAAATAAAAAAGTATGTTCTGAGAAAAACATTTGTATTAAAGTATATATACACAAAGGAAGTCATCAGAAAATTAATGAGTTAAAAACTAGTTTTATATATTTTACAATATTGTTTAAAGTGGTTTGTATAAGTTTATATAAAAAAATAAATTAGAATTTTTTTAAAACTATAGTTATATATTATATACAAATTAATTTAAATTTACAGTAGAAATTTGGTTTATTTTAAATATATTTTTCATAAATATTTATGGAAAAATTTTCCTAGGATCGTAATTATAGATGCCATATTTTTGTCTAATTATGGCAACAATATTGCTTGACTTTTTGTAGCTCTTGTCATATTTTTCCCCCTCACCGTGGGTACAGAAATTCTTTATTCAAATAAGCAAATATGAATAGAAAAAAAAATGGAAAGATTAAAAAAAAAACAGAGAATCATAAATGTCCACTATGAAAGGATTAGTTCTCAACTATCAATTAGGGACATTTTAAATGAAACAATGACTTATAATTAATTTTTTGGTATATTAATTTTAAATTAGTTACATGCCTAAGCTAAAATTGACATGTATTTTCTTTCAGTCTACCTAAATCTAACCTACACCTTGATCATTATTAATTTTTATTATTTGGTAATTAATGAATGTTCATTAATGTTGACAGAAGCCATTTTGACATTTAGAAAATGTAGCTCGGCTATAGGTTTTGATTCTAATATCATAGCTGCTTCTAATTAACTCGAGTTTAATTTGTGACAATGAATTAGGTTTGCATACAATGAATGATTGAAATGTATCAATAAGATATTAATGTGATGATGATAGATAAAACCGTATTTGAAGACTATTATATAAATAATAAAACTTAAAAAAAATCTATTTATCTTTTAAATTATGGAAGACAAAAATGGACTCGAATTATGAATTATAATAACAAGAAGTCATTTTATTGCATGGATTAGTTTAAATATGAAAAAATGGAATATACAAAATATACATGAACTCTTTTATTACAATTTATTATTAATTTAATATATAAAATATTTTTATTATAGACAGTACTTTTAATATAAATTTATATATTTTTTAATTTATGATTGATTATAAATTCTCACGTTACATATAAATCAAAACCTAAAACTAATTATGAAAATTCCTTTCTTTTAATCTATACCTTTATAAACAGTTGTAAAACTCATATTGTTTTCGTGTGAGGGTTGAGGCCTAGAGAATTATTGAGAGGATTCTTCTATCTCCTTTGATCGGTTGATTGTGCTGTCTTTAAGTTCCCTTCCTTCGCTCTTCCTTCCTAACCTTGTAATCGAGACGCGAAGGGTACTTGCAGAAGGCACTCTGACGCTCAAGTCAGCAAAAACGTTCGATACTCGATTCTCAGAGCACTGTATATGATGACGAATCTGATTCTTGAAATGTGTGCTATTTATATTACCTTTGGTGGACTTTTCTTATTGAGTCAGGTTAAGGAGTTAAACCGTGTTTAGAACTGCATTACCTATCTTCTAATCATGAATTAACTTCACTAACCTTAATTGAACGTAATTGGACTTGAGTTATCGGTCGATCCAACAAATGTGGATCTTAATTACATTCGATGGGTACAATAATATTAGTTGCACGACCCTAACCGGTACACATATAACACGACTATAACAAATACAAAATGGACTTAATATTGTACTGCGTATGAATAGCAAATGACTTATAATTTTTTGATTTGGGCAGATTAAAATATTCTGAAGTTTTATTTTACTTTTTATATATTCTTTATTATTATTTACAAAAGAAAATTCTGGATTATTCACACCTACAATATCATCTTACAAATCAAACAAAGAAATTTTTTTCCTTCCTTTTTTTTCTCATGGACCAAACCAATCAAAGGAACCTGTTCTATATGCGTTAAAGTATTTTGTTTTGAATAAAAGAATTCCTGAGTTTTCAATATGAAAAACTCATTTTTTTAAAATATTCCGCTTTAAAATCTCTGGAAAAATTCCGCAAAAAAAATAAAAAAGTGATTATCTATTTAAAAGAATAACTATATATGTAAAATATTAATTGAGTAAGTATATTAATATTATATATATATATATATTAAATTAACATATAATGTTTTATTAATAATTTAAAGACTTTAATTTTTTTATTAATCATTAATATTAATTTTTAATTTAAAATTTATTTTAACTCTAATCTATATTTCTAAAAAATTTGTTATTAAATTATTTTATAATTTTTTTAAAAATTTATTATATGAATGAAATTCCTTACAAACTTTTCTTTCACTCTTAATTCAAATAATCTCAATTTTCACTTTCTATCCCTTCTTTTTCACTCCTAAATTGATCCAAAGAAAACATAGTATAAATAAGAATGAAGGTATTAATGAAATATTATTCCTTTAACATTATGTTACTATGTTAAAAGGAGAAGTAGAATAAAGATTACATTATTTATTACTGTTAGTATAATTATTATAATGCAATATATAATGAAATATGAAATATAATATGAGATGAGATAATATGAAATAAATAAAAATTGTGTAATTTTAGCAAAAAAATAAATAAATAATCCAAATGGAAGATTTTAAAAAATGTATGTATACCACTTTGGTTTTATGAAAGTGAAATCGTGTGAACATTAACATTATTTTATAGTGTGAAGAAAAGTTGTGTTTGATTCATGCCAAACTTTGATTACTCTTAATTTTTTAAATAAAATCATGCAGAAATGATACGACTTTAGTTGTTTTTTTACTATACGGAAATCAATAACCATTTACACTGAACTGAATGAGATTTTTTTTTAAAAAATTGGTGTATTTGTTACTTTTTATTTACATCAATATTAATACATATAGTTTTATTTTATAAAAATGGACTAATATCTTATTATTAATTGTTTAAATAAAAATATTCTTTTTGAAATATAAAAAATGTTGTTGTGCAATTATTAAAAAAAATAACCAATAAGTAATTTTATAAAAATTATCAAAAAAAATATATTAAAAATACAAAAAAAAATATTATAAGTGTGGTGATTATTGGTAGCATCAAAATCAATTTAGTTGGTTACACTTATATTAATTATTTTTATATATATTTTTTCTTATAATTTTTAAAAGGTTACTCCTCGTATTCTTTTTTTTTTTTAAATATTAATTTCAAATTTCATAAATAATATTTTCTTATAAAAAAATTAATATATTAATCACTTTTTTTAGAAATAAAATAATATGTCATAGCATATTATAAAAAACCTCATGTAAATATCATGTAGAAGGGACACAATTACTGTCGTCTCATCAAAATCATGTATGACTTTATTTTAAAAAATAATTAAGGTTAGATTAAGAGTAATCAAAATAATGTGAATCAAACATGACTTTTAACTATTATAAATAGAAATAGAGAAAATAAATAATTATTTACTATATTGATTAAATTAAATACTATTTTAAAGATTAAAAAATTTATTGGTATTAAAATTAGTTTTTATTATTGATAAATATTTTTTAAATTGGTATTTAATTAACTCCCATATTTTTAGATTTTAAAGTTGGTAGTTAAAACTTTGGTAGTTAATTAGATATCAATTTAGAAACTATTTATTAATAATAGAAACTAATTTAGATACCAATATCTTTTTAATATCTAAAATAATGTCTAATTTAGTCAATATAACAACTAATTATTTTTTATTTTTAAATTTAATTTTTATTTAATTTTCTTGAAAGTTAGGATGGCTCCACTTTCATAAAATCAAAATCATGTCCTATAGCACAACTAAACTTCTTTATAAAGAAGTTGTGTAACCATATACATATAATTTTCAAAATCTGTTTACTAATAATTTTTTACTAAAATTACAGTATTTTTGTCGAAAGAATATCTCGAAATCGTGCTAAACTTGGTGTGAGTCCATGATTTTTAAAATCCATATAATTTCACTCTGCTAAACTAATAATATTCTCCTGTTCTTTTCTCTCCTAAAAAATAACCCTAGTGCATCACACGTTTTACTTCTGATCCCTTGTTGCAAAATGAGAAAGTAAAATGAAAGGAAAGTAGTGGAAATTAAGCAATTTGCGCAAGTAGTTGAATGGGTCTGTGAGGACTGTGGTGGAAGGCGTTTGATTTGATGAGGCCTCTGAAAACAACATGACAGATGAATGGAAAAGCTGGACATAGGGATTGAGGCTGAGAAGAGCATGCATGCATGCATTCATCCATGCAGTAGAGACAAAAGTACCAAACAATACTAGTGAACTCCTGGAAAAAGATGTCAGAGAAAGAGATATGCAGTGGCTGGCTAAGCCTGACCTCAACCTCAGCCATGGCCATGCATGTTCTTTTTCCTTACTCTACATAATAGCATGAAAGCCACCAAACAGGCTCGTGATCCAAGGTATATGTGTATGGTTTCTGCTCTGCATCAAGTACAGCCTCTGCATGCGTTTCTCCCACTGAGATAGACACTAGAACTGCACACTCATAAATTAACATCTATAGGGTTCTTTTCCTCATACATTTTACACTAATTCATTATTATATAAAACTTACCTTTTCTTCTTCACTTGAAGAAGGCCAAGGTCAAATGGTTGGGGAGTTTGGATTCACCATGTTTTGTTTATTTATTACTCAATTCAATGTGAGACATTTCTTTGCAGATCTCATCTTACTATTCACCAAAATTTATTGAAAATCGCAATTTTAATGGTCCTACACTTCTCATCTCACCAATCTCTCTCCTGACCTATTGATGGAACTCATAAAAAAGTGTGATTCTAATAAGTTGCAATTTATAGTAAAAGAGTATTAGAATATATATCTTCTTTTACTGTCTTGTCTGGGCTCAAAATTTGAATATGAAGATTGGAATTTGCATTACATGTATGGAGGATTTTGGATTAGGTTTGACAAATTTTTGTATGAATACTTATGTGAAAATAAAAGAATAAACAATTGAATTTTTTAAGTTAAAGTTAGTTTTTGGATAAAATGTTTTTAGTATTTCTAAAATCTGTAAAATTCAATAAAATTTTCATCTTTTGTCCCTCTAAATGTGAAATGCACGCTCTTCTTTCTCTAGAAAACGCGGTCTAAATACTTAAAAGACAAGAATAATACACTTTAAAATCTAAAGATTAAAAAAAAAATTATACGAAGACTATAACTTTATATATTATAATATAGAATGATTGAAAAACATATTTGATCTAAAGCACTTCTTTCTCTAAAAAACGCTGTCTAAATACTTAGAAGACAAGAAATAACACACTTTAAAATTCAAAGATTAAAAACAAATAAATTATAGAAAGACTACAACTTTATATATTTTGATATAGAAAGATCGAAAAACATATTTTCTCTAAAGCACTTCTTTCTCTAGAAAACGCTGTCTAAATATTTAGAAGACAAGAAATAATACACTTTAAAATCCAATGATTAAAAAAAATAAAAATTATAGGAAGACTATAACTTTATATATTTTAATATAAAAAGATCGAAAGATCTAAAACACTTCTTTCTCTAGAAAACGCTGTCTAAATACTTAGAAGACAAGAAATAATACACTTTAAAATTCAAAGATTAAAAACAAATAAATTATAGGAAGACTATAACTTTATATATTTTAATATAGAAAGATAAAATAAACATATTTTATCCGTAATCCTTTTAGGAATTTATTATCTTATTTCTCCAGAAGTTGGGTTGTAGAAGATAATTTTAGTTTATAAAATAATTTTTGATGTTTTACATGTATTCATTAAAAGAGAAAATTATGAAATAGAAACCAACTTTTAGAGACAAAAAATAATTAGTTTTTATAATAATTAAATTAAAGATCATTTTAGAGATTAAAAAAAATTGGTTTCTAAATTAATTTATATTATTGTTAAATAATTTCTAAATTTGTGTCTAATTAACGATCAAGGTTTTTACTACTTATTATTTAGATTCTAAATTTGGTAGCAAAAATCTTGGTTGCTAATTAGACACTAATTTAAAAACCATTTAATAATAATAGAAATTAATTTAAAAATCAAAATTCTTTTAGTCTCAAAAAATGATTTCTAATTTAGTCACTATAACAACTAATTATTTTTATCTCGGTTTTTATTTTATGATTTTATTGTAATGTATAAACTGAAACATTCTGTAAGTATAACTGGGAGGGCTAAAACTAAAGTAGAAAAACCTTAACCAGAGTAAGATTTTATCCATTTGAGCATGGTGAGTGGAGAAAAGGAAGCACTGAAGAAAGATGAAACTGGGGCAGAGGGAAATTTGAAAGAAAAAATTGTTGGTGTGTACGATATTTGGTGAAGTAGAGCACGTGTGTGGTAGCCATCAAGGGGTTCAACATCATGTGTTGCAATCTATCTGGTAATAAATTGATTGCGCATGGTTCACACACCAATCAGTTGTGTCCCACTTTGATGGGTGACAATGCCCCCCAAAACAATTATCAGAACCAAAACTGCCTTTTGTCCATAAACCCCCACAACTAAGAAAGAAAGGAATTCCCTAGATTTGTATATCATATCAACCCTACATCATTGTTTCATCACTTTCCTTTTATACAACCCTTTCTTGTTAATAGAAAATAATCTCTCTGTCTCTCTATTTGTATTATTAAGATAATTTGAGAGTTATGAAGTAACATTTTCTGATGAAGTCATCGCAAATCATAAGTTCCAAATGTTGAACTAGTGGGGATGAACTGTAACTTGTCCATCATTTCTGGTCAGCATGCACCTATGCACAGTGTTTTTTAAGTTAAGTCAAACACACTCTTATTATAAAACTGGTCAACATTATCCTTTGTTTATATACTCTAACTTCATTATATAACTAAATATATTCAAATCTTCTGTATCTCACGATGAGATCAACACAACATGGTCTAAAAAATTTAAAAGCGAAAGGTTTATAAATGAATAAGTAATGATATGTGAATAATTCTCCATAACAAATATTTTATTGACACCTTTTTTTTCTTTCTTTTCTTTTAATATCTACACTTCTTTCGTTTCTAATTTTTATTTATTTTTGTCAGCCTCTTCTATCTCTAAGTCTTAAATACGTATATTCATATTTTTCCTAATCAGATTAAATCATTCTTGAAAGAAAGTTAACAAATAGTAGCTGCTGATATGAGATATTTAGGATTTTTTTTTATGTTAATTGTCTGATCAATAAGATCCAAAATATTATTTAACTAATATTGATAATTTAGAACTGATCAAGGTTCCTTCATGGACATGATTCAGCTAAAGTTGTGTTGTAGGTCTAGTTACTTGATATGTATATTTTATTCTTTTGAAACTTATTGCTCAATAATGCATTAGATGTGAGGGTTATAGTGACTTTGCACTTTCCAACATTTATTTTTTATTCCTTTTTTGAAAGAAAAAAATGATAATGATAAGCACCCTTCTACACTAGTTTTTAGCATGGTAAAACATGAACTTGTTATTTACCGTAGCATTCTATCAAATGGAACATGCATAAGGTTATAATGGAGAGTATGATATGCTAAAAGTATTTCAGAAATGGAGAAGGGTGAACGATGTATTCATATAAAAAAAAAACTCAATAGGAAGAATATCCGAGTTCATGAGATTCTATGGTATAAGAAATACAGGACAGATGGAAAAGGAACTAGATAACATTCATATTGGCAATGTCAAACTCCATGTAAACATTCCAAGATATAGAAGATACGAGACAAACATCTCTCAACCTTCAAGGTAGATGGTAAAATGAAACACAAATAAGCAGAGACAAAAGGTTTGGATGAAAAAGAGAAGGATACCCACATTTGTAGAAGTTAAGAAAGGCACGGTTTCATATACCCAGTGGAATGGACCTACCATTCAAACCAAGATGGAAGACCTTGGCTCAATCAAAGCTTTGTAGGTGCCATGCAATACAAATATTTCCCCTATCCTTATGGAATGCGGATTGCTTCTGCAAAGTGCTTGTGTAGGAAGCAAACTTGGTATCCATAGATGAATCCATGAAAACATGGTGCAATATAGAGTATGCAAGGGTTTGAGTGAAGTTGGCAAGGGATTTTAATGCTAGTGAACACAAACGGTAAACATGAATTGAAGACATGTATTGAACATGGCTAGAATAGATCATAAATTGAAAATTAAGCAATTATAAGAAAACTGATTGAAAATGAAGAAAACTCAAACAAATTTCAAAGGCAAAAAATGCATCCAAAGAACCCCTAAATCGTGGTTGTTTTGGATGGTTAAAGAAAATTTAAGTACTCTGAACCATTTAATTTTGTAGAACATGAATTTAATCGGTCAAAATGAAAGACAATACATCAAACATCAAAGAACAACACATTTGACAACAATTAATCAGTGAAAAATGAAAATTAAGCTAAGAACACTTAGCTGGATCATAGGTGTGCTTTAGATACCACTTGATGGAGCTTGCTCCATGCGTGATTGAGTTGTACCGGTTGAAATGGAAAAAGAGTGGCAGTGGAATGATTTATATGTTGGATGAAGGAGATGCACGGTGCAAGGCAAAGTTAGCTTCACGTTAGCTAGTGTGACGTTAGTTAGTGTGAAGAAAAGTTTCTTCTTCTAAAAACCCTAAACTAAGGCTTGAACCCTAGTAAGAATGTGAGTGATACATTGAAATAGTTTAGACTCAAATTGACAAAGTTTCTTTCCTTCAATCAAGTCTGAATTATACATGCATGGAATCCCTATTTATAGGTAAAAGGTGGAGCATTGGTGTGTTCAACAAGCTACCTAAACCCTAGCTTTCATAGCAAGTTAGGGATAGGGCATATGGAGTAGTCGCCTATGGATTCCTTGAAGGTGCATGAAGAGTACGGAGAGTGATTGGTTGGGCCATATCACTTAAAGAGTTGAAGAAGACCAAAGGTGTCTATCCTAGAGAGGTTTAGACAAGAGAGTGTAAGAGCTAGCAACTTGGCAGCATAACACTCTAAATTGATCTTATTAATTCATGAGCTAAATACCTCAATTTATAAGAGTGAGGGTTGAACCTTTTGGAACAAAAGTTTAAAAGTTCAAAATAAAACTCTCCAATGAGAAGGTGCCATGTGAACTCATGTTTTCCATGTTTGACTCACATCTTCCATGCTAAATCCTCTCATCTCCTAAGCTGCCATGTGAACATCCATGTGCTCCATGCCAAGGTAATTTTCATCCTCTAGTATACCCTATAAATTTTAGGGTTACATTGGGCTCAAAGAAGCTTGTTACCCTAACTAGACCTATTTTACTATTGGCCCAAATACAAGCCCAAAAACTTATGCTACTTGGCCCAAATATTTGGTCCAGTTATTTTATGCTACTAGGCCCAATACATGACCTATGAAATCCTAAACAACTTTATACAATTTATTTAAGCTAAAGCTTGACCCAAAAATAATATTAACTATTTAGAAAAAACTCAGTCTTCTAGTGTGTTAGAATTAGTGGCATAAACAAGAGGGGGGTGAATTGTTTTTGAAAGATTTTTGCAAAGGTTGAAGGTAAAGTGAAAAGTTCTGAAAAATCAACCAATTGATTTTCTGTTCAACTCAATAAAATTTTTGTTTTAAGGTTATTTCTAGAAAATCAACCTGTTGTTTTTAATAAACAACCGGTTGTTTATACCAGCACAATATGAAACTAAGTTAAAATAGTTTATAAGAGTAGAGATAGAGAGAATCACATAAGAAATTTAAAATGGTTCGCTTTTAACCAAGAGCTACATCCAACCCTCAGCTTACCACTGAGAATTCACTATGTAATCAAACCTAGATTACAAAACATACACCAAGACTGATGATCTTGAACCCCTCAAGAACACACACCACTCCTTGACAACACCACAATTTTCAGAAACACTTTTCTAAAATTATCTTATACAAGAACACACAGAAATACAATGTTAAAGGAGAAGAGAATAGAATACACCTGGTTTTTTCAAAGCTATAGTACAGAAGTATACAAAACCCAATCCTATTACACACACAAGTGATGATCCAAAGCTCTTGATTTCTTGAAAAACATTTTTAGTAATTTTCACCCTAGATTACAAAACACACACCAAATGTGATGATAATCTTGAACCCCTAAAAAACACACACCACTCTTTGGCAAAACAACAGTTTTTAGAAACACCTTTATGAAACTGCCCTACACAAGAACACATAGAAATACAATGTTCAAGGAGAAGAAAATAGAATACACCTGGATATACAAAGCTTTAAGTTTAGAACTCAATCCTAATACACATTTAAGATGATCCAAAGCTTTTGAAATCTTGAAAAACGTTTTAAGCAATCTCTCTTTCTTAGATAGTTCAAAAGAATGTTAAACAACCTTTATATAACCTCAATCAAGTGGTCAACGTTGTTAGATTAAAAACCAAAAGCAGTTGAAACCATTTAAAATAGTTTAAAACACATAACAAAATTTTGTTATGAAAACAACCAGTTGTTTTTCAAAACAATCGATTGAAATAAATTTCTTGTTTTGGTTTTCATAAAAATAACCAGTTGATTTGTTGAAATAACTGGTTGATTCTGTTTGACAGTAAAGACAAAACAAAGCAAAACTTTTCCAAACCATTTTAAAAACCACTAAGTGTCAAACAACAGGTTAATTCGACGTTTCAACAGGTTGAAATTTCATAGCCTTTTAGAAAACCCAAATTTTCGAAAAGATAAAGATTCAAATAAACTTGGATCATCTTAAGGAGTGAATTAACAAGTCAAAAACTACTAGACAACACACACACCCAACAATAAGGTCTTCAAGCTTTCCTAATGGATTGAAGACATCAAAGCATCTTGTTCAACAATCTCCCCCTATTTGATGAAGACAAATACCTAGTTTACTTGTGTTGTAGTTTTTGACCTTGATAGGTCCTGAAAAATAGAATTTGTACACGTACAAAGCAAGTATAGCAACAGGATAATAAGGCACACAAAACCAATTTTCTACATAAGCCATAAGCAGAAAAAAAATAGTCCAAAACAGTGTGGCAGCACCAGTGGTGTGTGCACCAGAATCATGGTGTGTATCAGAGTATGGCAGCCGACAAAAAATTAATCAGAATTACAACACCACAGAGTAGTAGAATTACAACCAAGAAACCACTAATTTCTCTCCCTATTTGTCTTCACAAATATAAGAGATACATAACCTCAAAGTCTACTTGGGACAAGGGTCTAGGAGGAGAAGCACTTCTCATTTCTTTTCTTCATCCAACAGTTCTATAATTGGAAAATATGCAACTTTCATGCACAGGTCAAAGAGATCCGAACCAATGTAACCTTCACATAAGAAAGCTATATGGTCAAAGTCAATGTTTTCTTCAATCTTCTCACAATTCAACATCTCGATCATTTCCCTTTGGTCAAGAATATCAATTTCAAATGTTTGAGGAAGACATTGAAGTATTGCTTCATCAAGTTTTGAAAGACGATTAGTAGCAATAAGGACCATAACTTGAGCATTCTGATCAGTAGTAAAACCATCCCACAGAGCCATGAATTCAATTTTCATGTTTAACAAAGCCTCATGATCTGCTGTATGACGCTGACCCAAAAAGATGTCAACTTGTCATTAAATATGATGGCAGGCTGGAGCTTATGAGCAAGCTAAATACGACAGACACAATTTTTTGGGCATCTCCAAACCACTTACTCACCAAGTTTGATATCCAGTCATTGATGGAAACTGTTTCAGACTCCTTAGCAGTGGTTTTGGCGAGCATGGTCTTCCCCGTGCCAGGTGGTCCATACAATAGGACACCCTTTTATGGCCCAAGAAGTTTATCATGAGAAAACAAGTCGGGTCTTCTTGGAAAAAATATCAAGTTCATACAGAGCTTGTTTTGTTGTTTCCAGTCCTCCAATAGAGTTAAACTCCTCGTGAATGTGGTAAGTATTGATAACATCAAAAGCTTTTTTGGAAGCCTCGTGATTCGGGTCGAGTTGTCGGATGCCAATAAACAAGACCAAGCAACTTAGTGTTGTGCTAGCAACATAAAAAACCAACTCAACCTTCTAAATGTTCTCATATGAAAGCTAAGTTTATATTGCACAAGGTTATACGAAATTATTAACTGCACCTTTGTCTTTCCACTCCCAAAACTTAAATTGTCATCCTACATTTTCTCCAAAACAGTAAATCCTTCTTTCGAGATCGGGCAGCCTTCCAAAGTAGGAAAATCCATTTTGATCTTTGCATGAATATCTTTTTCCAGTACTCGAGCTTTTTTTAAATGCAATTCCATACCGCAGTGTTATTAAAAATTTATTAGCTAACAACATCATAGATGTAGCACACTCTTCTGTGGTGAATTGAATAATAACATATGCTCTTGGAACCCGACCTTTGCCATGTCTTTACCTTCATCATTGCAATATTTCCTTTACAAATATTCATCAACCCCATAAAGACCAATATGTGATTGCCATTCACAAAAGGCTTTGAATTCCAAGAAAACAACAAAATATATTCCTTTATGACCAGATTCTAAGGCATACATATTGCATATTTGATCAACAACCAGTTTTGAAAAGCAAAAACTCGTTTAACCATGCATAAGCAATTATTGAAGCTTTATTCAGAGGTGCCAGAGGCAAAACAACAGGTTGTTTCGTACTTTCAACAACTTGTTTTACTATGACAACAAAGAAAACATTTTCTAGAACCAAATAATCACCTTTTAAAGTGATAAAAAAATGTAGTATGCAATATGTTCATACCTTAGCAAAGAGAACCCTAATAGATTCACCCAAAAGAATATTTGAGATGTTCATATGGTCACAAAAAACACTTACATAATTTGAGAAATGAAAACACACATATGTTGAACCAAGTGGTGTTCAAGCTTTGAAGAATCCAAACCCTTTGAAGGATGTTGAAGGCTTGACTGTGCTTGCTGTTGCTGAGCTGTCTTAGATAGGATCTGGGGTAGATTGTTTATGTAATCCATTCTTGATTGAATCCAAAGCATAGGCATTCTCAATCTTTTAAAAGAAAAGTGTTTTTTAAACTAAGTGAAAAACAACCGATTGTTTTGTCGAAACAACCGATTGTTTTATACTTAGGTGTTTTGAGAAAAGATTGAAAACTGTTTTTCAAATGGTTGAGCTGTTAAAACCAAAAGAACCGATTGATTCAAAGAAACAACCGATTGTTTGTTTTTGGTACCATAATAGAAAAATGGTTTTGTTTTGACTGAGCTTTAAATGATTCTAACTGATTACGCTCCAGTCTTTAATGCTTTGACCAATCTTTAAAGGCAATTAATAGTTTGTTAAGATTTGATAACAAACAACAATTTTTGATATAAAACAGTAAAAATAGATTTGGGTTTTAAAAAAAACAACAAGAAAAGATTCTGATTTTCAAAGAGTTGAGATTGCTTAGAGATTGAGATTGATCAAAGAGTGCGAGATAGGATTTCTGCTTGTATTGATTTCAGATTTGCTTCTGTAACAAGTGTGATCCTTGTATTTGTTGAACAAGTTTCTTCTGTGTGTTTGCTGAGAAGTGTTGTGTGTTCTTGAGGGGATCAAGTCAGCATTCTTAGTGTTGGTGTGTTGGCCAAGAGAAGTGTGTGTCTTGAGGGGATCAAGCTCACTTTCTTGGTTGTGTTGTAAGTGATCTAGGTTTGATTGCTTAGTGGAATTCTTCAGTGGTTTATGAGAAGACTGGATGTAGCTCTCGGTTTAGAATGAACCAGTATAAATCTTTGTGTGCATTCTCTCTCCCTTAACTCTTTAAATTCAGTTTTAATATTTGCAAACTGGTATAAACAATCGATTGTTTCTGCGAAACAACCGATTGTTTTTCTGGTGCTGTGTTTTTTAGCTTTGTGTTTTGGCAAACTGGATTCCTTATCAACTGTTTCTTGAGATAATTTCATTCTTGACTTAAAAGTTTTTGAAATCCCTCTTTAAACCATTCACCCCCCTCTAGTTTAAAGTCATCCATTCTAACAATTGGCATCAAGAGCTTGGTTCTTGAAAGTTATTCAAGTTGATCCTAAAGCTGTTTTTTAAATGGCTGATAGACTACCTTTTGGGGAAGGTGCTTCAATCAACAGACCACCTCTGTTTTGTGGTTTGAACTACCAATTTTTGAAAGTGAGAATGAAAATCTTTATGGAATTACTTGAAAAAGGAATTTGGGATGCAATTAGAAATGGTCCTTTTGTCCCAAAGTTTGAAAAAGATGGATCTTTCATTGAAAAGCCTTGGTCTCAATGGACTGATTCAGAAAGCAAGAAGGCAAAATTCGATGCATTGCCAAAAATATAATAACCTCTTCTTTAAATTCTAATGAGTTTTTCAGGGTCTCTCAATGCAAATCATCAAAAGAAATGTGGGACACCTTGGAAGTAACTCATGAAGGTACAAATGAGGTAAAGAGAGCTAGGAAACTTACTCTAATCCAAGAGTATGAGATGTTCATAATGCTCAAAGGTGAAACAATTGCTGAAGTGCAGAAAAGATTCACGCACATCATCAATCATCTCATGAGCCTTGACAAGACCTTTGAAAAGGAAGAACTAAACATCAAGATCTTGAAATGTCTTGATAGAGCATGGCAACCCAAGGTAACT
>Ga0123342_1003689_pt1 | contig 24301 bp, 7 predicted proteins | sample Turbeawhitnodule_FD_89960 | JGI IMG/M metagenome (GOLD analysis project Ga0123342, IMG submission 89960) | Root nodule microbial communities of legume samples collected from Mexico - Turtle bean Mexico white nodule | ecosystem: Host-associated > Plants > Roots > Nodule | place: Mexico: Nepantla... | reverse complement strand
AGAGTAAAATACATGGTGTATATATAAGAAAAAGATTAAGACCTAGCTGAAACAGAAAAGGAAAGTTGGGTCAAACAAACAAAACCCAATAATTTAAAATAGAAAATTAAATATATTAACAAAAATTTTATAAAAAAATTATATAAGAAGATGGTAAAAAAAAAAAGTAGATGTTTTTATTGATTGTGTATTTACATAATTCATAATTATAAGTTAATTATGTAGGGATTCACTAATCATGAGATCCTATAATTGCGTACAATAATATACAATAATTGCATAATGGGTTTGGGTTTGTTACTATACATAATGTCGTTAGATTGTCACGTAAAAGTTGAGATGACAAGTTACATGGCACCTCCTGCAACAAATATCATACCAAACTATCTCCAATTCTACTTCCGCAGATGATTTTGACACGTTTGTTTGTTTTGTTGACTTCAATGAGATAATAGAAAAACCAAGCAAAATGCAATAGCTGGATACTGATCTCCGAGTTGTCTGACAAACTCCCCAATCTGAGTCGCAATAAGCTGTCAATGTCAGATTGTTATCAGATGCAATAGCAATCCTTGTCTCGATGATTCTTTGATGTACTCTAGGACTCGAATTGCGGCATCCCAATGAGGTTTTTGTGGAGTCTGTATATATTGACTTAGGGTCCGAACCGAAAATACTATGTCAGGTCAGGCCGAGTAACCGTGAGTATATCAGTTGTCCCACAAGTCGCCTGTATTTGACTGGATCCTTTAATAACTTTCCATTTGAAATCCTGCAAATTTAATCCCATGAGAAAATGTTGAAAACCATGTTTGAGATGCCTGTTTGAGACCAGAAAGGATTTGTTGAGTCAACATACAATGTTCTCCCCTATCGATGATGTTCGGGTGGCAAGTACATGTAAATAATTTTGTGCAATTTGCCATGTAAGAAGGCATTTTTCACCTCTAGCTTGTGAATAAACCAATCTGAGTGTACCCTTTTGTGACAAGGTGCACCTTATATCTGTTGATTGTCATCTGAGTTGTACTTTATTTTATAGACCCATTGCATCTGATGGATTTCTGCCCGACGGGTAACAGTGTCAAGGTCAGGTTTGATTTAGCTACAAGACGGAAAGCTCTTTGTCCATCGCTTTTTGTCAATTTGGATCAAGGATAGCTTGAGCATAAGTGTGAGGTTCTTTGGTGACTGTGATGTTAGCAAGATATGCACTATGTGTAGAAGAAAATCGAATCGTGAATTAGAAAGAAAATGATGCATAGGATATCTGGTTCCATTCAACCGATCTTGGACAGTGGTTGAATGATTGGCTTGGGATCCGGTTATGTAGTCTTGAAGTCAGGAACGTGGGGTTGATGTGCGTCTGGATCGTCGAACAGGAAGGTCGATTAGAGAAGATTCGGTAATGGTGCCAGAATTCCTGACGTGGAAGAAAAAGATTACTGGTACAGGTACATTTTCTACTATGTTGGTGGATTGAAAAGGTATTTTTTGAGACAAACTAAACTTAATATACTTCTTTAGGGGTTGCTTACTTTTTTTTAGGTTCAAAATAATTATTCTAAGTAAATCATGATAAACTTATTTGAAGCTATTTCGATTTTTTTTTTTTGTTTTGTTGTTTTGGTTTAATTGAATATAATCCTGACAACTGAGGCCATGATAATATTTTTTTTTTAATGGTGGAGATTGATGTAAGCAAAGACTTTGTGATTTTTTTTAAGGATATATATATATATTTATTTTATTTATTCTTTGCTATAAAAAAATAAACTTAATATTTAATTTTGAAAATTTATTAGTAATGATTGAATGATAAATGTAGATGGACTAAAATTAAGTGTACATTAAGTTATAATTCTTTTAAAATATGATTATATATTAGTCTTTATTTTTAATAACTTATCCTTTTTATGTATAAAATCCTATTGTAATTGGATTTGGTACATGAGTAAATATTTTAAAAGAGAATAAAACTGGTATTTTGTTATAGATGTTTATTTTGTTTTTGAAATATTCTTGAAACGATAAGCCCTTAGCTATAATAGTTTATGAATGAAATTTCTGACTAAATTAGGATGTTATTATAAATCAATCTATTTTTTAAAAAAAGTTATATTTACAAAATCGGGTGGTGATATCAATATTGTGATGACCTAAAGGAATTATTATCACAAGTGAAATTAAGGCCACGTCTGCGTAACTGTAGAATCCACCCGTTTTATACATTAAGAAAAAAAATAAAGATGAAGGAAAGAAAAAAATTGAAATAGAAACAGTGAATAGAGAGGAAATTTTTTCAGAAATATACCTTTTTTAAATTATAAAAATACATCTCTTCCAACTTATTTATCAAATTAGACTATTTTACTAGAGGGACTTTTTACAGGTAAACCTGATGAAATTCCGACATTTGATAAACCTGATGAAATTCCGACATTTGACATAAAAACATGTAATTTTATAGTAGATTTATATGTTTTTTTATATATTATTTAATTAAGAATAAATAGCATATATTGATAATATAAGTTTTATGGAGAGAAATATAAAAATGATTTTTCATAAAATAATATTATTTTTAAAAATATTGACCTAATTAAACTCTGGTTAGTGATAAAGTGGAGTTATGGTGAGAATTCAGTTCCTCCTCTACTATGGAGCAATCCACACCAAGGTATGTTGCTTTTTCATAAAGAACAACTTAAACCTCAAATAAGGAACAACAAAACACACAACAAACAACTTGAAAAACAATGCAAGTGAACAATTAAGAGTATTTTCAATTCATATTTTACATTATATACTCATTATATTTTATGTTCTTACTAATTTGAGTGTCGAGAAGTATTTTCTACATGTGGAACCTCCTCATTTTCTTGGAGTTAATTCATGAAGTTTGCATGAATATAATCTGGTGACCATTTCAGAGTTTAATTGACCTTAACTAAATGTTCTAGTTGAGAGACATCCCTCTTAGTTAGAACATTTTATTTTTTTATGATAACTAAAACTTGTATCTAGAAACCAATTTCTTTTGCAAGAATGAAATGCAATTCTTAATATGAAATAACTATTTGAGAGATTATATAGAAGATGGTTGAGAGAATCTAACAAGTAAAATGTGATGACTTTGTTGTGGGAGATCAAAGGAGTTTGTGCATTAAAATTACTCACGTTTCATTTGAAAGTTCCCATGAAGAAAAACTCTAATTTAGTAAATAAAGTGAAAACATATTTATTTTTGTAATTTAAAAAAATTTATTTTAGGGGGGAAAAATCAAGACAAAGATACAACTTGATCGTCTTCTACTCCCTAGTTAGCTTCCACCCTTTTCTTTTTATAGTAATTATATTGATGGCGCATCATATATTGTTCTTCAATTATGAACATTTACATTGTATTTGTATCTCAAGTTGTACTGTAACGAAGGAAATAAATGCGAAGAAATAGTGTTCACTTATGCTAATGAGAAAGGAAATGCGATGAATGCGGATTTGTAACTATTTTCGCTTTTCACCTTCCATTGTTGTTGATATGAAAAGAATGAAAAGCCAAACATGATATTGTTAAGATTATCCTTTTATCCTACCTTTTACAACTTCTACAGCAAATTAAAGTGAACATTTTCATAATCATGACCATAGAGATTTTACATGCAGAAGATGGTGTTGTGTTTACAACAATTTTAGTTAATCTCAAACATAAATTGTATGAATAAAACTACAACAAACAATATATTTGAAAAAGCATGATCTATTATGCCTTTTAAATATGTTGAAGAAAGTTTTTAATGTTATATTACATAATCAATTATGTCATGATTATGATTATGTTAGATAACATAATAAAATATTAATAACATTAAAATAATAATAATAATAATAAATTAAATAATAATATTATTCTTAAATAATAACAATTTTATATAATAATATTAATAAAAATAGTAATAATAGAAATATTAAATAAAAATAATAATAAAAATAAATTTATATGATAATAATGTTATTAATAATAAAATATACAGTAACAATAGTAAAAATATTACATGGAAAATAATAAATAATAATATAAAAAAATTTATATAATAAATAATAATATTAATTATAGAATAATAATATATAATAATAATAAATATCATTGTTTATTGTATTTATAACAATACTAAAAATAAATTTATACAATAACAACAATAAATAATAATAATAATAATATTACAATAAGAAAAATGAATTATAAAATAATTAATAAAATTAAAATTTAAAAATTAAAAATTAAAATTTTATTATTTATAATGATAAAGATAATTTTAGTCATTTTATAAATATATTATTTTTAAAATTTTATTATATCATCAAATCAAATACAAACTTTTAAAAAATTTCTATAAATTTTTAATATTTTTCTCTTTATTAAAAGACTCTTGCTTCCAAATTTTTTTCTTTTCTACTCCTTCAAATCCACGTCTAGTTCTAAACACACTCAAGTTCACTATTGAAACTTTATGGTAACATTTTTATTTTACTCCATCTTTCATGCTTAAAACAAGTTAGGATGGACAAATCACATCAAATTTGCGTATTATTATATTTAGTTCTTTCCATATTTAGGGGTTGGTCTTCGCAAATTATAGAAAATTACAGTAAAATCAACAAAATCATAGATACATTTTTCATTCCAAATTTAACTATCTCGTAAAAAAATATTAAAAATAAATAAATAAACATATTATTAAAAAATATTGAAATAAAACATAAAAATAAAATATAAATTTTATATATAATTTTGATAAAATAATAGATAAATAAAAATTAGCATATTTAACCTATAAATAATGATATATAGAAAAATTAAAAAGAATTTACACAAGGTGCAACTCAAGATAAATTTGGTGGAAATATTCCTAAAACTACATATTAGTCCACACTATAGACTGTGAGATGGATATATACATATTGATAAACTTAAGTGTTCAATCATATATATGCATGACTGGTCTTATCGACAAAAGATTTTATTTCAAATTTGATTTTCATCTAACCAACATTCTAATAAAGTTATTAAATAAAACTAGTTTTAAAAATTAAAATTATTAATTATTATATTAATTAAATTGGATACCATCTTATAAATTAAAAAAATTAATAATATCTAAAATAATTTTTAAATTAGTATTTAATCATTAACTATTGACTTTAACTATTAACTATTTTATTTTAATATTTAACCATTAACTATTAATTATTCTATAATTTTTATTAATAATACAAATTATTTTGATATCAATAATTTTATAATTTCTATAATAATATTTAATTTAATTAATAAAATAATTAATTATTTTTTAAAATTTAATTATTATTTAATAACTTTTTAATAAAATATGTGAATTCTGTTGTACTGTTATGTCATATAAAACAAAATTTGGTATTTTATTATATTTTCATTACAATGTTAACTTATTTGATATTTTGTATATCATATTTTTTTTTACTTAAATTAAGATAGTATATCTCTATATTTCTTTAAATAAATAAAAAACATCGGTCTGTTTAGACAAATCTTAAGGAAACACGTATATAATAAGAAAACGAAAAAAAAAACTTATCTATTAATTAAAATGAACTATAAATATATTTATTTAATCTGTGTAAGTGTTTTGGAAGAAAAATGTAAATGTAAAAGAAGATTTTTACCCGGGTGTTGTCTGTTGTCTTACGCAAACAATTCCTTTTCATTGTTTTTTCTTCCTGGCGTCTTGGTGTATGCAAACTCCGTTGTTCACGTCTGAGAGAGGGTTATAAAAAGAGCGAGAAGGAGAGATTGGAATTTCCAGGTGTCAGTGCTTCCATCTTAGCTCACCCTCTCTCAGACAATAACATCATTACCATTACCATACATAGAGTGGTCCTCAACACAATAATCTCTGCCTCTCTCTCTCTCTCTCTCTCTCTGTTTCCCTAATCCCTATTTTAGCCCCCTTCTCTTCCCTTAATCACTCACACCTCCCCGTGCAGACCAGATGCAAGAAGCAGGGTTGGGAATGAATATGTTGAGCGCAGAAGTCTCAGCCGCCGCCGCCGACCACCACCACCGTCAAGTGAAGGCGGAGATAGCCACCCACCCACTTTGCGAACAGCTTCTCGCTGCACACGTCTCATGCCTCCGCGTCGCCACACCCATCGACCAGTTGCCCCTCATCGACGCTCAGTTATCACACTTCAACAATCTCCTCCGCTCTTACGCCTCACACTATTCCCATTCCCATGACCGACAAGAACTCGACAACTTCATGGTACATCTTTTTTTTCACTTCCCACCCCTCCCTAGGTGGCTTTTACCTCTGATGTTTTTTACTTGATGATGATTATTTATATATTAATTAGTGCAGGCACAATATTTGATCGTGTTATGCGCGTTGAAAGAGCAGCTTCAGCAACATGTGAGGGTGCATGCCGTGGAGGCTGTGATGGCCTGCCGTGATATTGAAAGCACCTTGCAAGCTCTGACAGGTACTCATCACTATCCTCTTCAATTTGATTTATTCGTTTTCCGATTCCGTTGGCTTTAAAGGAGATAACTTGATTTAGGTATAATAACCGCCAGCATGAGTGGTGTATTAGTTAATTAATTAAAAGGAAATAAAAAATGGTTTGGTATGGTATGATTTGAGAGAAAGGAAAGATGCATTGTGATCTGGGTATTTTACGTTAAGGGGAATGGAAGTGGTTGTGTAGAGAAGTATACGCCAAATAAGAATAGGAATAGAGGTGGGTTAGTTTGGTGGAGGGTGGTAGTCTCGCCCACCGTGCCATTCCCAACAGCCTAACACAACTAAAAACTAATTAAAAACCTTTCATTTAAAGCCTCCAAATAATGTACATTCAAATATCTTTTTTTCTCTAACAATTTACATATTTATTTTTACCCATTTTTTCATTCATATAAAAGCTAGCAAATAATCTTTGTTATATATATATATATATATTTATTTTATTTTTTGCTATCCATACAAATCATATATTTTTTATTCTATTTTTTTTCTTTGATTGCTCTTAGTCATTCTTTTTTACTTTTAGTCCAAACTTTCGTATTGAAATCTTAAATACTTTCGAAGTCACTGTCTGATGAAATATGCAAAACGTGTATTACTTGTATTTATTATTACTATCGTTGTTTTTTTATTTATAAATAATAAATATATTACAAATATTCTTCTTACTGCTTTTAAATTATTCATAACTTCGTAATAGGTATACGTTTAAGAATAGTTACATTGATGTATCTTATGTTGTGTTTTAATGAATATTTATTAAGTGGTTAAGAATTTAAAATATTTTGTGGTGAAAGATGAGGTTTGTAAAAAAATTAAGGAAAATTTAAATTTCTTAAACTATGGAAATATTCCCACGGCTTATGATAAAATTTCAAATTATAAAAAGAAAAAAAATTAAATTCTTTATTGTGCCTCTTCTTTCTGTCTTTCTTTCTCTCATATTTCTTTATTGTATCGTAATTGTCTCTCATTTTCTCCCTCCCTCCTCTCACTCCTTTTTTTCATCTCTTTCTTTTCCTCATCCATTTTTCCTCTCTATATCAATATTTTTGTGAAAAATGGGTTAATATTTATGTTTTTAATTGCTAAATATTATCTAAAATAAAAAATGAGCTAATATTTATTTTCAAATTTTAATATTACAATTTTTAATTTTTGAAATATATTTAAAAAATAATTTTACATATAATAAAAAACAATTTTCTTATATAAATTAAAAATTTAATGAATATGAATTGATTTACCTAAACTTTACATTAAGAGAATGAAGAAAAATTAAACAAAGAAATAACGTCTGACAAGCATTTCAAATTTTCTAAAATTTTAAAATTAACTTTTAGGTTGTGTGTGATTGTATAGACTTTATATGTGTTTTTAGCATCTACAATATAAGGAAATACAATAATATTTTTTAAAAGAGCTAGTATATCGTAGAGTGTCAATTATTTTGCTCGATAAGTTTTTGTATATAAAAAAGATTAAATACAACTCTCCATTATACTAATTGCCCTTACGGGATTCAGAGTGTCCAATCACTACGTTAATCCATTCTATTCAATGTAATATAAGAGTTTGTGTAAGTTATTGAAATTTCAACACATGTTATACCTTGCAACATGACACTAAGTAATAAGTTACTGCTGTATGTATTCATAAAAATAGAAGAAAATAATTAAGGACTGAATTTAAGTATATTAATTTTATATTGAAGGTTTTAAACTAATTTTGAAGAACGTCATCCTCAAAGGATCTAACTGTCCACGACAAGTGTAATTTGAAATTTAATAGTGGTAGTTACATAGGAATGTGTGACCAAACATGCTGAAAACTTTGTATTTGATAAGGTGGTAGTTGTAGGGAGAGAATCTTAATAGTGTATGCGCTAGGAAGGATAGAAACGGAAAAGGCAAAAAAAGGAAGTCAATAATAAGGAAATAAAATATAAGAGAAAATGAGAAGATGATCGAGTCAGAAAATGTAGGAGAGGAATAGAATGAAAATTATTGTCACGCACAAAAAAATATAGATAAAAATAATGCACACATCCCTCATTTTCAATATAATATTATATTTAGAGAGAGAGGTGTGTTACTCACATATCTCATTTTCACTTTAATACAACAACAAATTACACTTATATATATATATAAAAAAATTTGGAATGATGTAAAGTAATTTGTCATACTTATTCTCTTTTTGAAAACTCATATCGAGTGTATTCCACAAAAGATTAACACCTAACCTATAATAAAAGTATTAAAACTTGTTACACATACTTTTTGTAACAAACTAATGAACAAACCTTCTTTTAATTCTCACTATTATTTGATGTCTTAGTTTATAAGTACTCCTGAGAATACACACTAATAAAGGGTCACAATACCATACACTTGGTATTAAAGACTAGACCACAAAATTATACAAATATTAGCATATAATACACATCAATATATCACTCACCTAAAGTACGTTTCATCACTTTAGTGACACATGATTTAGAGGACAATATTGATTTGGTCTTTTTCTTACTTGAGCATTCACTCGTCGTCCGAGAAACCATCACCATCTTCTATTTCTGAAGCTTCACATTGGCGCTTGAGTGAGGAGACTTGCGATATAATCCACACTAATCCAAAAATATCAAACACACACCTCCTCAACACTTGAGCGACCACATTATTGTTTGAGCAAAGATGTGTAGTGACATAGTCTAACATGTTCCAAAAACACCATGCATCGCCGTCAAACATCAACAATTACACAATCTTTTATCATTTGTTTGAGAGGAGAGAAAATTATTTCGACATCTCTCTCTCAAGCCTTAAGTAATAACTCAAACAAAATTGCATAATAAAATATTAGTTTTGCAAACAAATTTGATTTTTTAAAATACAAATTTAAATAAGTTGTACCATAAAATATAGGCTTTAAAAATCAACTTTTTAAAAGCATCTTCAATTTTATAGGTATAAAAAAAATATATATAAAACTAAATTCAAACAAGTCTTAGATGGTTAATATTTCTCCCACTGGTAACTTTATTTTAATCTTTTAATTTTTTTAAACTATCTAAATGAAATTCACTAAAAATGATTAATAGGTAATGATTATTTATGTATTATATACGGATACCCATACTCACCCCATCAACAAGTAGTTAAAATATTTATTCTCATTACCTACAAGCATCTATTAAATATATTCCTTTATCATATATTATGAATTTTACCAGTGAATATTTGAGTATATTGATAGACACCTCACCTTAATTAGAGATAAAGTCATTTCATAGTATATAAGTGGATACAAACCTTATCTTATAAGTCAGTTTTATAAAGTTGAGTTAGGCTTAAAATCTACTTCTTAACATCATATCATAGTCTTTTAGAGTCTATTCTAAAAGGATTTATTGGGCTTATCATACCACTCTCTATTGAGCCGCTATGAGATCATTCATAATATAAAGTCTTGACGTGAGGGGCCTGGAGATCCTACATCGACTAGAGGTAAAAACATTTCATAGTATATAATGAGTGCAAACCTCACCTTATAAGTCAATTTTATAAGGTTGATTTAGACTTAAAATTTACTTCTTAATATGGTATTAGAGTCATTTAGATAAAGACACTTCATAGTATGTAAGTGAGTGTAAAATCTCATCTTATAAGTCGGTTGAATTAAGCTTAAAGTCTACTTCTTAACACAAATGAATGTTTTTGTTATCCCTACTATAGAGACACAAGTTTCATAAACAATATTTGGGAAAAATATCAACTAGAACTTATACTATATTTAAAAATACTCCAAAAAAACCAATTAGACTCTAGATATTTTTTATATTCGTACATTTAAACTTTTATAACAATAATTTGATTTTGCAACAATTTTACACATGTATATAATCATATTTCTAGCATATAAATTTATTCAACCACAATACATTTTATCCCTCTAAATTACTATTATAATGATATATATATATATATATATATATATATATATATATAATTAAGTCTCTTTACCTAAACTATTTCTATACACTTTCAAAAACTCAAGCACACTATCAAGACACTCAGAGTTTGAATCTATACATTGACAACACCTCCACTTAATCAAGATCCAAATGAAATTGAAAGAGAAGTTAAATAAAAAAATAGAAAATAATCTTGATCTCTTAATTACTAATAGTATTAATTTTTTTCTTATTTTTTATTTATTTTTATTAATATTATCAATTTTACTTATTTATTATGGATACTAATTTGACTATTTATTAATTATATTTTTTCAGTATTAATTTTATTTTTATTATTCATATTATTTTTATTACATATGAAACGTGCACAATTTTATTATGTTGCTCGAAAAACATTTCATGTGAGTCCCACTTCTTTTCAAACAAAAATTCTCTACATTTCCTTTTCTATGTAACAACAAATATTTTTCCACTTCTACCCTTCTTCCGTCCTCGTGTAGATTCGTTCCCACCACGGTTCCATCCTTCCCAGCATCCTACCAAACATCCTTTAAATTAATAGGTAATTAATGAAGTTTGTTTAATATAAAGATAGAAATAAAGAAAATGATGTGAAATTGTATAATTGTTTGTTAATTTGATTCCGCTTTCATATTATTGTACTCATAATAATACTTATTTATAGTCTGAGTTATAATCTTTTTGTTATATTAAGACTCTTCTAAAGAGTTGTGCAATGTGTGGTGTTTACTACCAAACCATTTGGATCTAGTCCTTTAGTATTGATATTAGTTACACATCAATATTAATGATGATATACAAGTAAATATGTGCTGAAATCTAGTTAATAAAACAAAAAATGAAACACCTTTTCTCCCTCCAAACTTATCAGATTCACTATTTGTAATTCAGGAGTGAGCTTGGGAGAAGGATCAGGTGCAACAATGTCAGATGACGAAGAGGATTTTCAAATGGATGGGTCTTTAGATCAGTCTAGCGCTGACGGGCATGACATGATGGGATTTGGTCCATTGCTTCCAACAGAATCTGAAAGGTCCCTCATGGAAAGAGTTCGTCAGGAGCTTAAGATTGAGCTCAAGCAGGTCATTCTTAGAACTCAATAAACAATGTGCATGCTGTTCGTGCAACTGTGTCATTCTCAATTTCTTTTTTCCTCCTTAAATGGGTTTGAATCACAAACCAGATTTAATATCTGCAGGGTTTTAAGTCAAGAATTGAAGATGTTAGGGAGGAAATATTGAGGAAACGGAGAGCTGGGAAATTGCCTGGTGACACAACATCGGTTTTAAAGGCATGGTGGCAGCAACATGCTAAGTGGCCCTACCCAACTGTAAGTAAAGAATAAACCATCTTCTGCTTGAGCAATTGGGTATTAATCATCATTGTGTAAGCCAATTAACTAATTTCTGTCTCTTTATCTTTCATCAATCTTCGTATTATGCCTTTTGATGATACCAAAACTAGACTAGTAAGGTTTATTATTGCTTGTATACATTACATGTACATTCACAAAAACACATTTAGTGTAACTTAACAATAAAGATTTATCCTACTAGGTGAAGTCTGCTAGTGGATAAAGTTGCTCGAACTCATTTGACATTGTACTTGAATGATATAAAACATTAGTTCTAAGTAACGAATTATTATTAGCAACATATGTAGCGAGTGATTCATGTTCAGTATATCTACGAGTTTGTTTGTTGTCGATGGCTTAACACAACCCTTCTCTTTTAACCGAACTTAGGACTGGATATGAAACCATTGTCGGTATTGTTTTTCAATGTTAACAACAGTGAAGTGATAAATTAAGCTGTGAACAATGAATGCTCTTAATATCCAGCTACCTAGTGTGACTTAAGTATGCTGGATACTATTTCCCTTGCCGAATTAGATGTTGCTAAATTTGTAATTCTTTCAGGAAGATGACAAGGCAAAGCTTGTGGAGGAGACAGGGTTGCAGCTGAAGCAAATCAACAATTGGTTCATCAACCAAAGGAAACGTAATTGGCACAGCAACTCTCAATCGGTGACCTCTCTGAAGTCCAAGCGCAAGAGGTAGAGAGATTTAGTTTCTACCTGATTCGAAAAGATATAGCAACATTTGTATATGTATACGGATTTTTAATTACTTTATGCTGATTGCTGACAGGGATTATTCCCACTAAGGATTCCAGTCCGGTGCAGTAGATCATAGGTGAAGCGCTATAACATAAGATGTCTTACAAAACTGATGGTTTGTAAATTCCTGGACTATACAATGAACACAATTTTCTTCTTGCTGTGTGTTGCCTCCATTTCAAGTGTTTGTTATTTGTAAACTGTGTGCTGTTATTTGACTGGATGAGGAAAAAGTATTAATATTGTTTTTAGCAGCTGAAATATTTCCTACACCTGATATGTTTGCATGTATTTTTGTGTAAATTGTGTTGTACTTTATCTGTTACATTTACGAGTACCAACATCTCCATTCTTTGAATGAGATAACTAAAATTTGTGGTGAGTGAGGATGCAAGCTTTTGAAAACGCTAGTGGTCTTTGGGTAGGATTACTTTTGCAGAACAACAAACGGAATTTTAAGGACGAATCCGCTAATGAAATCAAGGATTTTTTGTTTCCCCTGTCAGTTGTTAGATGAGATACTGATGCTTACAAGATGAAATGATATGCCTAGACAACCAATTAACCATTATTTAAGTTTTAGAGAGAAATACAGGATAAGACAGGGTGAAAAAAAACGACATTTTAGAATTTAAAGAAGGAATATTCTGCTCTTATCCTTTACTTTTTTAAAATTCGGGGAATTGTCAATCAAGTGACAGTAAAAGTTGATAGAAATGAAGACTACTTTTAAAAGCCCAGAAAATTTGATCCTCTTTAGCTCTTCGTGACAGATGTTAAAGAACAATCTCAGGTACACAAGATCCAAAACGAGAAGAGGTGCAAAGACAAACAAGATAGGAATAAATTGGCATTGTTTCTTTCCTGCAGCTTCATATCTTCTTCTTCTGGCATTCCGTATTCCATATATAAAATGTGAAAATACTTTTTTATTTTTTTTTCACCTCGATAGAGTCATTTATGTAATTCAGATACTAATTATGCATATGAAAGAAGACTTTCGGATTATATAATGCAGAAGTTAATTACAAATTTTAAAAAAAACTTTTGAATTACATAATTTAAAATATTATAAAAGGATATTTTTTAAAATATGAAAATTTATGAAGACGGAAGAAGAACATATGGAGTTATATGGAGGTATAAGAAGAAACAGTCATTACGGTAATGTTTAACTACTATTCAGTGCTTGGAACCAAAAGTAAACTCCAAAATTTTGTTAAGGAACCCAAGTAACAAACTATTTTGTTGGCAATGTTTTGTTATGTATGGTTAATTTTATGACGGTAATTCTGGTGGCGTAACAACTGTGGTTTGTCGGTGGAGACAACAGAGGTCCGTTGTTGTGAAGTTTCTGTTTCGTGTTGTATGTGCTAGATGTTTGGTGGGTATATTTTATTGCTGCTATTACAAAAGCATGTTCAATGATTCCTTCTCATTTTGATGCATTAGGTAAAAGAAGAGAAGAAAGTGAGAAATATGTATAAAATAATATGTGTAGTTTAGCAGTACACGAGCTTATCTTTTACCAAATTTTATTTGTAATTTTAAAAAGTATAAAACGTATATTTTATATTTTTAAATCAGTCAAATATTGTTGATTTTCTATTGTATAGTGGTAAGTATTATACATATAATTTTTTTAATCATCAAGACACGTGCTCTAATTAATGTAAATAATATAAATATTCAACCATCACTAGTAAACACTAACACAAGATAAACTCACTTCCTTTTATCTTACCATTAATTTTGTTCATTCAAAAGTTGATAGTTCAATGTTTATAAAAAAAACTAAAACCTCTTTTATGGCTCTCTTCATATATGTTGATGATATTTTTATTGTTGAAAATGATAAGAATGTGATCAACAAAGTTAAAAGTTTTCTAAACGTTGCTTTTAAAATCAAAGGCCTTGGTAATCTTAAGTTCTTCTTAGGATTAGAAGTAGCTAGAACTAAGAAAGGTATCCATATATGTCAAAGGAAGTATACTCTTGAGATTTTGGAAGATGCAAGTATGTTAAATGTTAAGCCAGCTACAACACCTATGGTTAAAAAGAATGAAAATCTCTTCGAACAAAACTCCTCTGTGCATGAAATTACTACATATCGAAGAATTATCTAAAGGTTATTGTATTTGGTGCACATTAGACCAGACATTAGTTTCTCTGTGCAGTTCCTTAGTTAATTCGTTCAAGCACCAGCAAAGCTACATCATCAAGTTGCTTAGAGAATTCTAAGATATATGAAATCATCACCAGCACAAGGTATATTCTATCCCAAAGATACAAACATTCAAATTTAAGCTTTTAGTGATTCTAATTGGGCCTCTTGTGTTTTGTTGATTTATCTTGACAAGTATACTGAATCAATTGTAATATAGTACTATTTAAAGTACGAATGCCGAACCTACAAGAAAAAATTCTAATTAAGAAGTTCTGATATAAAACTCATTAAGCATAGAAAATAACTTTGAGAACTTTTCAAAACCAGATTAACACTTTTACCAGAAATAACTCAAAGTTTAATATGTGATTCAACAAGGAACGAAACTAACTTATCAAATATAAATACTACACATTGGCACTTGTCATTTTTCTACTCAACGGTCAACTACTGGATACTACATCTTTCTTGGAGAATCTCTTGTATCATGGAAAACAAGGAAGTAAACACTATATCAAGGTCTTTCTTCGAAGTTGAATATCGAGCACTTGTGTCTACATGCTGTGAAATTCAATGGCTTAAATACTTGCTTGAAAACCTGGATACCAATACCAACAGAATGAGCATCTACTGTGATAATCAATCTACGAGGTACATTGGACATAATAGTAGTTTTCATGAGAGGACTAAACTCCTAAATATCGACTGTCATGTGGTGAGGGAGAAGCTGTAACAGGTTTATTTCACTTACTTCTTATAAGCACCAAAAACTAGCCTGCAAATCTTCTCACAAAACTGCTACACAGTGAAGTTTTTCACAAACTTCTTAGCAAGCTTGGTGTGCAGAACATTCATCCACCTGCTTGAAGGGGGTATCTTTCTAGGCTTTTATGTTTTGTATGGACCAAACCCAATTGTATCTTCATAGTGTATTTATCATGTACTCCTTGTAATGTTTTACACACTCAATTTGATAGGAATATTTTCTAATTAAAAATTGTGCATGTCTTCTCTTTGCCCTTTACCATCGTTCCCTGTTTCTGTTTTCATCCTTGCCACCGCACATCCTCTTTCACAAGTCAGAAACATGTATAAGCTTCAAAAACTCAAGATAAGATTAAAAAAAAGGAAAAATTGTTAGATATATTAGAGAGAAAGTAGATAAATTTAAAAAATGAACTGTTAAAATTTTGTATTTATAATTAAAAAAAATGAAACTATAATTTATTCTTGATTAATTTTTGTCCCATTTAATACTCATTTGTGTGTGTTTAATTGGACTAGAGACCTATATCATTCGAAAATAACTTAAATTTTTAATAGTATATAAAATAAAAAGTATGTAAAATTAAAAATTAAATCAATATTATAAGTTTCTCTAAATTTGATAACCAAAATCAAGAAATAAATATAAAGATCAAACTACAAATAAAATTGAAAAGAGAATCAGAATTATAATTTACTTTTAAATTTATGTATATTTTAATACGAATATTTAAAATGTGAGAAGTTATGAAATTAGAAGTAAATTATTCAAATTTAGTATGAGGATAAAATTATTGTCGGAATATAATTTTTGAATAGTTGGATAAAATAATACTCTGTACTATAAATAACTTACACATGAATATAACAAAATCACTTTCAACGTATACAGATTTTATATGACACTACAATATTTCCACGTAAGTAGCTTAAACTCTCCTATCCAATTACTCTCTTTTTTTCAGGTTGAGTTGAATTAAAATTGAATTGAATTATATATTTATGGTGGTGGATCCAAATTATTTGTAAAATAATTTTATATATAAAATTAATTCTTTATAATTGATCATATTGGTTACTACAAAATATTATAAATAAATAATTTTACAACGTATGCTATTAAATAAAAAAATCGCATTTGTTATCTTCTATTGGGATTACATTCTAGTCTAATATTTTAATAATTTTTCGAAATACTTTAAAAGTCAAATCGTTTGAATTTTCAAAATCCACAAAAATCAAACCCTAATTTACATTTTAAACTAAATTTTATTGTAGAGTTTTTGTTCTACTCTAAAATTATTTTTCTCAGTATTTACAATCTGTGACAGAATAAAAGTTTGGTCGTATCATTATCATGTATTTATTATTTTATTTACGTTTTAATTGATTTAGATACTAAAATATCTTTACATACTCCTCTCAAGGAAAGAGAGTTGATGCTTATAAATTGGATTGAAAAATAATTGACAGAGTAAACACTTTGCGGTTATCATTGTAAGAATAATTTATGACTATTTTTACTCCTTTTCACCACTGATATGGTTAACTTTCTTAAGACGACCTCATCGATTTTACATTTATTGTTTTAAGTGAAGGATGTTTATTATTATGTTTTAATTAAAATATAAAGCATAATAAATCATTAATAAAAGAAGAAAATAAAAAGTTGAAAATCACAAAACTTGATCAATAATTGATGTGGTTTGATTTGGGCTTTTTAATTTTAAATTGAACCATACCTGCTGGAAATGTTCTTTACATCTGATTTAGATATATTTTAATAAAAAAATGGAGTGCGACAGATGGAGAAAGGAATTGTTTATGCGTTTCTCTATGTATCACGTGTATAATTTATGCTTATAAAGAAGGTATCACTTTCTTTTTCTTTTATATTTATTAGATAATATGATTCTTTAGATTAAGTATTATTTTGCAAATAAAAGAAGAAAGAGAGTATTGTGTTGTGAGTAGTGTATATGAGTGGCAACAAATAGGACAGGGAAAGAGAAGCCAAGAGAGTTGGAAAGAAGAGAAAAGACTGCAGAGATCTACCTTATTCTTTTACTCTTCCTTCTTTCTTACTCTTTCACGCTCCAACAATGGGCTTCCCAGCCAACGGCGCCTCAGCGGAAAACCCCAACAAGTTCCTTATCTACGGCCGTACGGGCTGGATTGGTGGCCTCCTCGGCACCCTCTGCCAGGCCCAAGGCATCGCCTTCGAGTACGCCTCGGGCCGTCTCGAGGACCGGGCCTCCCTCGAAAAGGACATAGCTGAGGTCAAGCCCACCCACGTATTCAACGCCGCTGGAGTCACAGGCCGGCCCAACGTGGACTGGTGCGAATCCCACAAGGTTGAGACCATCCGAACCAACGTCGTCGGAACCCTCACTCTCGCCGACGTCTGCCGCAACCACGGCCTCATCCTCCTCAACTACGCCACCGGTTGCATCTTCGAGTACGATTCCGGTCATCCTCTCGGATCCGGAATCGGGTTCAAAGAGCACGACACTCCCAATTTCACCGGTTCCTTCTACTCTAAGACCAAGGCCATGGTTGGAGTCTAAACTTTTTAGCACAATTCAATTTATGTAATATTTTAGATCTGGTTTTTATTATTGATTGTCTTACCTCGCTTTGGCAGGTAGAGGAGCTGCTTAAGAACTACGATAATGTGTGTACCTTGCGAGTGAGGATGCCTATCTCGTCTGATTTATCGAATCCGCGCAATTTCATCGCGAAGATCACTCGATACGAGAAGGTTGTGGATATTCCGAATTCCATGAGTATATTGGATGAACTTCTTCCCATCTCCATTGAGATGGCGAAGAGGAATCTGACTGGGATCTGGAACTTCACAAACCCTGGAGTGGTTAGTCACAATGAAATTCTAGAGATGTACAGAGAGTATGTTGACCCCAACTTCACCTGGAAGAACTTCACTCTGGAGGAACAGGCCAAGGTGATTGTTGCCCCCAGGAGCAACAATGAGCTTGATGCCACCAAATTGAAGACGGAATTTCCAGAACTGCTGTCTATCAAGGACTCCCTCGTTAAGTATGTCTTCCAACCCAACCAGAAGGTTAAAGCGTAGGTGTAAAAGGCTCCAGTTTTATCATTATTATTCTCCCCATTGATTTAAGTCTGCGTGTATTTTTATTTGTATGTTGTATTTTGAATTTTGAATTTTTACCCTCTGCTGATTGAATAAATTAGTTCTCAAAGTAGTTTCCAATGATTTTTAGGACACCTATTTTCATATCTTGGAGTTTATGATGCTTAGATTACACATTGCGTGCTAAGTGAATATGATTTGTGGAGTAAGTAAGACTTGGAACTGCCTCCATCCCTACCCTTTTTGAGCTATTCACTGATCTATAGTTCGGGACACAAAGGAAAGGAAGGGAAAGAAAAAGAATCACCCAACACAATAACTTGTTTGGTAGAGAAAAGGATTTATTTATTATTAGTAAATTTATTTGTTATTTTACTTATTTATTTCTGTTGTAATGAGAGAAAATTAACAAAAATATGTATTATCGATGTATGAAAGACTCATAATATATATATAAAAGTTAGAAATATATCTTCATTTTAGTAAATATTAGATGTCAACGTGACTTTTTATTTTCTTATCTGATCACCTCTGTTTGAAACTCTTCATTATGGGGTTCAAACATAAAAGAGATGAAATCATCTCAATCTTCTTGAAGCAAACTCTGGTCTTCCTTTCCTTGGATGCAAAAGTGTCAAGAGTGTGTATGGGTTTGGTGATCTCTTCTGAGTTCAATACAAATAAACACGTGTTGAATGCTCATATGATATGTTAACGGTTTTCGTTTCTTTTTATATGTAAAAACATCATTTAAATTTCATGTCCCTTCAACTCTCACTACGACAGAATTTATCTAGAAATTAAGGTTGTTTGTGCTAAGTATATAATGAAAGGAAAAGTGTAAGAAAAATTTCGTGACTAATATAATGTGTTATTGATATGTTAATTATTTTTAATAGACAAAAATATAATATTACAAATTTATTATTATATTAAAAATTATTTAAGAAAAACATGATTATATATTTGTGGGTTTTATTTGTTTATAACTTTTTTTTATCAGAAATAAGAATTGAATAACAGAATCACTTAAGGGTGATTTAACCCTTATACATACATATACAATATAATTCAACTTTTTGAGCCACCCAAACCGGCACAATGGAAGAGTCCATATTAGTCTATCACTGAAAACTCCATACTAGCACATTACAAACCTAGTACAAACTCACTACCAACATATCAAGAAGCAAAATAGCAACAAGTCTTACCCATCAACCCAACTAACAGCCTAACAACCCACAAAAACCAACATCCAACAAAATACATATACCTGTCACCTAAAATGTGACAGACCATTTATATTGAATTCAAACAAGACAAGGGGCAAGACACCAATCAGAGAAGGAAAAACAAGCAGAAGGTATTTTAGAAGTTACCCAGAATCAAACCAATTGAACCAAAGTAAAGATTTTTAAATGATCCACCACACCTCCTTTAAAAATAACCTTGTTCCTATGGCACCAAATCTCTATAACCATCGAAATCCACACGCTTCCCAATATAAAGTTGAAAGTTTCTAGCATTACAAAATTGCGTGAAATGTGCAATAGGATTGATGAGAGCTACTGACGATACTCCTAACCACACGGAACATTGAACCCAAACGAGCCAAGCAATTCTACAGTCAAAGAGTAAATGACTAGTAGATTCCTCCTTTAACCTGCAAAAGCAACAAACTAAAACGTCGATCTTCACCCCGCGTCGTGCCAAGTTAACTTTGGTAGCAATCTTGTTTTTGTTTTCAGCACCCTTAAGTGGAAATCTTGTTTTAGTTATTTGTTTATAACTAAAACATTCCTTCGTATTTATAGTAAAAATGATATTTAAGAAAATAAGAATTAGGTTAGAAATTGTCGGAACATTGAAAATTATAAGAAAATTTATTTATTTAAATTAAAAATATAATTTTAATTGAATAATTGTAAAAGATGTTTGTGAAAGTCTAGAAATGTAGGGAAACATTATTTATTAGTGTATTTATTATAAAATTTGAATTAATTAGTTTTATTCATAATTTGTAAATTTTTCTTTTAAATAAGTGATGATAAGAAAATGTGAAATATTATTGGTAAAATTAAAGAGGTAATAATGTAAAATTTATATGGTCAGGTGTCTTTCTCACCTTTTCATGGAATATATGCGAGGAGGAAGAAGAAAGTAACTTTCCACTATTTCCACGCTCGCATTTTCATTTCATTTGTTAGATACAAAATGAATGATCCGACTTTTCTTCTTGGTGTCCGTATATCCAATATATAATTGATTTAATAAGCTTTTCAGTTTAAGTTTCTTTTATCATTTTTTTTTCAGTTATATATTGAAGTGTTTTATTATCTACATTTTCAAACAATGATTTATATTGAAAGTGTTTCCGTTATGTTGACAGGATAGATATTTAATGAAAAATATATTAATTATTATAATTAAAAATTAAATAATTGAAAGATAATATGAACAAAATTATAGAATTAAATAAATAAAAATATAAATAATTGTTCACGAGACCTAAATAAAAATAATTAGTTTTAGATACTGATTTTTTTATTAGACACTTAATTTGAAGAAAATTTTATTTCATACTTAAAACAAAAAATTAATCATATATTAGAAGCATAAAAAATAATTAAACCCAACTTTTTTTATTGTTGACGTTAAAAGTTAAAACACGTACTCTACTCACTTTACTTTACTCTTCAAATGTTTTTCTAGTGAGAAACTAATGCAGGAATATATTAAAGAATTAATATTGATTGATGTAGTTGTAGTTATTTCCAACAGGATTCTATAATTTGTATGAATATTATAATGTTAAATAAGGATTTTTTTTACATTGTTTATTTAGATTTGAATGTTAAAATTAATTAAAGTTAAAGATTATGTTATTAGAAAGTGAACATTAAATATAAATTAATTTTATAAAATAAGATTTATATTTACTTATGTAATAGAAAATATTATTGTCTCTAATTTATGCGATATTTTCAGCGTACAAGCAATTTTTTCTTCTTTCAGTTTTCTAATGGTGAGTGTTGATTTGTATTTATATTTGAAAGATTTTATTGGTGCATCACAATAGTAAATTATGTTTTATTAAAATGTTAAAATGTCCATTGCATATAGAAAGTATTGAAATTTCAACAATTTGATCGATCACGTGGGATAAAGAGTTAGTGTCACATACCACAAATTAAGTAAATTAATTTATGAGATGAGCGCAATATTAGGCTTAGGAGAATGAACACAACTCATCAATTGGGCCCATTACACTTGGCACGTTGAGTTTTGAGTATTAAATTGTGGACAATGCGTCTCTCACACAACACAATAATTAACAACTGTTTAATTGTGTCCACCTCAAATCAAATAAATAACATATTCTGTACGCATAACTATGAGTGGATCCATCTACTTGACACAACTATTGACCTGGATTTGATATGCAATATCCAAATACATGCTGTAATTAATTGTGTATTTTTTTTATAAAAATAGGCCAAGTAAACAATAATAAAAATTAATGTAGTCAATAATGAAATAAATATAATTAAAGAAACAATTAAAAATGCAATATTATTTTAATATATGTTTTTTTTAAATATTATCATATTCAACTCTTTGTTGGATTTTTAAAATTTCATTTAATTAAAACTTTGTGAATTCCAATACTAATTAGGCGGCTTTTATAATTTAAAGTCTTATATTTTCAAATAGATATTTCAAATATAAAAAACTAACAAAAAGCATTCGTGGAATACCCCTGTATGTATTCTTCTATCTCTAATGTACAAAAGAGTAAGAATAAAAAAAAATATCAAGTATATAAACCTGGGAAAATAATCTATATAGACATTTCCAAAACGATGAATTTGTAAATGTCTTTTAAGTTTACAGTAAATTATTTATTTAAAGAGAAATCATCAATTGGTCACTAACAATAAATATATAAAATGTCTTTTAAGTTTACACTGATATTTTTAAGAGAAGAATTGCGACTTAGTGTCGCTAATATTTTCACAAGAAGTTCATGCATGATGTTGCAGTATAATTAGGAAACTGTTTTTACTTTATACATTTCGTTATCCGTATTTTATTATTAGTAATTGCATTCAAAATGTGACTTTTTTTAATATGTTCAATTATCTGTCTAACACCATTTATACTTTTATTTCTCTATTTAGCACCTTTTTGTTTTTATTTTCCTATCTAGCACCCTTTTATTTTTATTTTCCTATCTAACACTCTTTTATTTTTATTTTTCTATCTAGCACCTTTTTATTTTTTATTTTTCTATCTAGCACCATTTCAAAAATAAATAAATAAAGTAATAAATTATTTATTTTTTGATAATTTTAATTTTAAATTCATTAAAAAAAAATATTTTTAATGTTTAAAATAGTTAGAAATATAATTAATGAATAAAGAAATGAGTTTTTACAAAATAAAAAAAAAATTAATAAATTTAAAATGTTTAGTTTAAAATTATTTTTTTAAGAATGAAGAAAATAAGAAATTAAACACTACAACAACATGAAAGTTGAATCTATAAACATAAATTAGTATTTTTTTTTATTATTATTGATGATGCAATCATGTTAATTTCAAGTAAAAAATACAGGACATAATTATAAAGAAAACCAAAATCAATTAGTATTAATTAATAGTGGACACACAAATAATATTGAAGTATCTACCCTAAATGCAAAATCCTAAAAAAAACTAATGCAAATGTTACACTTAATGCTTAAAAATGAGAAGAAAAAAATACAAAAGTAAATAAGTATAGAAAATAAAAACAGCAATAATAAAATAAAAACAAAAATAAATAAACAATGATAGAAAAAAATAATAACTAAAAACATATAAGATATAAAATAAAGGCAAAACAAAATAAGATAAAGATATAAAGATACAAGATATAAAAAAAATAAAAATTCAAACAAGATAAGCATAAGAGATGTAAGACGATACTAAATAAGTAGATGTTGAACATAAAAAGAAAAATAAATGAAAGATAATCATTCATTGTACATTAAATAGTTTATGCGAATGAAATATAATTAATGATGAGAAGTGCACAATCCAGTAATGTTGGGACATGTTCTTTTTGTGTGTCTTAGTGTTTGACAATATGAACATTTTTTTGTTCGATCATGTTGTTCTCTTATGTCCATATCAGTCCTTATTCGACTTGACTCCCCTTTAAAGTTATTTTTCATGTTGGGACTTTGGCATAGTATTTGACCAGTGTATGCAGACCAATACTTTTCATTGACGAGTTCCATCAAATAGTCTTTTGTAATATGAAAGATTTGTTGCAACGTCGTTGTTTTTATTTTCTATATTTATTTATTTTTACATTTTTCTTCTTCTTATTTTTAAACATTAAGTGTAGTAATTGCATTAGTTTTTTTTTAAAAGATTTTGCATTTAGGGTAGACTCTTCAATATTATTTGTGCGTTCAATATTAATTAATACTAATTGACTTTGATTTTTTTTATAATTATGTCCTGTATTTTTTACTTGAAATTAACATGATTACATCATCAATAATAATAAAAATAAATACTAATTT
>Ga0123342_1003688_pt1 | contig 24306 bp, 23 predicted proteins | sample Turbeawhitnodule_FD_89960 | JGI IMG/M metagenome (GOLD analysis project Ga0123342, IMG submission 89960) | Root nodule microbial communities of legume samples collected from Mexico - Turtle bean Mexico white nodule | ecosystem: Host-associated > Plants > Roots > Nodule | place: Mexico: Nepantla... | reverse complement strand
ATTTTTTTAATATAAAATTTTTGTTTTCGGAAACACTTTTTATATGTGACTCTGTGTCACTTTTTTTTCACTATATATATATATATATATATATATATATATATATATATATATATATATATATATATATTGACTTGGATATTTTAACCAAGATGGCAAGGAATTTTAGTTTGTTCTTTCAAATTTCATGTACTGTGATGATTACAGATGGACCAACATAATAGCAATGTTTACTAATTGTTTGTAATTTTCCCAAGATAATGCTTGCATGATGTTGAATGACCTGCTCTTCTGTGTATCAAGTTTTAGTGTGTTTATGTTCAAGCCGTAGTCCTAAGTTCTATTCATGCGCAACAAGTAGCATGCAGATGTTTTGAGGGTTGAATTATGCTTTTCTGTTTTCTTTGCTCTGCCATTCTTGTCAACATATTCTTCTGATGCTGCTTCAAATTTACTTTGGAAACCTGGATTGTAATCTTCATTCTTGTTGAAATTAGTTATCAGGAGATGTTCCTTCTGTAATGAAGGCTTTGGACGAGATAGGTTGTCAACTAAGGTGTGCTGGTGAACTTGTGTCATATATTAATTTTGAACCTGGTTAGTTTGTCATTTTGCCTAACCTATATATCAACTCAAATTTTGTACAGGGAAAATCCACCAAGACAAGTGATTTCAATTAGCCCAACATACAATTATGCTTCAATTCGACCATCCCAACCATATCTTGACCCAACTTCAGGTTATTTAATGTTTTCTATATTAGAACAACATTTGACTGCCATTTAATAGTTATATCTGTTTTGAATATTGTCTTACAATCACTTCATCTCTAGGACAACCAATCTTGCAGTTGATTATGTTACATTCGAGATGCTGATTTCGGAAACGATGGTTGGTGGATTGATTGGCCGGTGTGGCTCAAACATATCAAGGATCAGAAATGAGTCGGGAGCCATGATCAAGGTCAATCTTATACTTCCTCCCAGCTTGAAGCATAGATAGTCGATGTCCTACAAAAGGATTTACTTTATGATTCATGTTTAGTTATTAGTATACTATTTTCTGCATAAAAACAAAACCCCTGTATCTCACATTTGTATGTAGAACCACGTAAGACTTACAATTGTTGGATATTGACACAGATACCAAAATAAATGCCGGGCTTCTGTGATTATAGGGACCATACATAAAAAATATACATCAGTTACCAAAATACCAAGAGAATTGAACATTCTACATTTCTTGAATTAGTATGGAAACCCTTGAATTTCAAACTACATTAAACTTTTTATTAAACAGCATATAGTTTGTATATGATTTGATTTGATCTGTTCCAACATATTGAGAAATCAAATTTTGTTAAGATAATTATATTCTTGAAATATCTAAAGTTTGGGTTATTTTAATGTATATTAAATGGTGGTTTGTAAAATTATTTTTTTACATAAATTCCCTGAACTAATTTGCATCTGACTTGTATCGTTCATTGGAAAATGTTGCAGGTTTATGGCGGTAAGGGTGAACAAAAGCATAGACAAATTCAATTTGGTGGTAGTGCTCAACAGGTGATCTTTATTGGTTTTTGGCCTTTTAATGTTTCTAGAAGAAAAATAGTATACGTTTGATGTTTTAGACATATTTTTGTTATTATTGTCGTTGTTTTCTATTTTATTTATCTGTTTGACTGGTGGATTTTATCACTTTGCTACCGGTTTGGAGTTTTTTTGCCTGAACTGTGGGAAATGATTTGACATTCAACAGTCTACTATTAAAAAAATTTATAAATTTACCTGTACTTGTCTAGCCCAGCATGGTTTTAGTTCAGATCCCATCAAGTGATGTCTATTTTAGTAGTGCCTATGAACAATCATTCATTATTCATTGAATAAAATTAATCATACAGTTAGCAACTCTATATTTCCAGTTTCTTACATCCATGAAATGCGGAATGTTCATTTCTTTTGTGAAAGTGGGAGAGATATCCAGTGGCACCCTCCTCCTCTTGGTCAGTTGGGTGGGTGGGGGTAGATATAATCTTGTGTTATGCAGTCGTAGCTTCTTAAGAGAAAACAACATGATGCTAGGCTTCATCCTTGTCCTTGATGAATAATCCTTGTTGAAATTCGAACACTTGGAAAGGTCTGTCTGTGCCACACGTCAAACAAAACAATTCAAAATATGGGAACTTCTCAAATCATGTGCGTCTTTGTCCATGGCCTCCTTTTCCCTGGTCTGGGATCTTCCCTGAAACAAAAATTGATATAAGCTTAGATCAATCGGATATTTTATATATAACATGCAAGTCCTACTAGCATGGAATTTAAACTGTTGCATGTTGAAGCTTGAATTTTGTGAACAGGTAGCTTTGGCAAAACAGAGAGTTGATGAATATATATACTCTCAGTTGATACAACAGACTGGCACCCAACAGTCAGCGTAAGTATTTTCCTTGTGAATTGGGTCCACTCAAATCGTAAAATTTTCCAGTAAACAAGGAACGCCCAGGCCATTGTAATAATTAAGATCTTTCTGTAAAAGTTTTTAACCCATTTTAAAAGGTGGCATTTTATAGTTCATTTAGTGTAAAATTGCTTTAAGTGTGCATTGTGGATTAAATTTTAAATTATTTTAAGTTATTTATTACTTCAGTTCAGTCCGAGATTCAATAAATTTAAGTGAACTATTCTTGTCTTACACTTTTGTGCCCCTAATGAGCAGAAAACTGTAACGCAAGTTGTTGCTTAAGTATACTTAGTAAGATTTTGTTTCTTAGTAGTTTTTTAGTTTGGATCATATATATTTTTTGTTGAATATCCATTCGTTTATTCAGGCGAACTAGTTATTTGAAAAGAATAGGAAACCATATTTTAATGATTGAAATTTGCGTGTTTGTAAAATATAGGGAGTAATTTTTATCAGAGGACCAAAATTTAAAAGATTTGTGGTCTATTCAGCTTCCAGAGATGACACCAAGAAAGTCAAAATGTGTAGTTCCTGATCTGAATCCAGCTCTGTTGCTTTACCTGGGGCTTATTTGTGTTAGTAAGATGTGTTTGATGGATATAATTTGTTTTAGTGGATGTTCAGTTGCTGTTGTTTAGACTTTTCTCAGCTTGTACCGTATCAATTGTTCTTAGTTGAAGGTATATAATTTTTTTATACATAAATATGAATTTGTGTAAAATGTAATGTTTATTTCTGTTGATATGGCTCTCACGAGTTTCGAGTGGTATTATGCCATCTTATTTTCTGGTATATTAAAAGTGATAAATATCCAAAATGACTTCAGCTCTTTGTTGATTTTAATAAATAACTGTCATAAATTCGAAGAGAGGAGGAGCCTGAGTCACGTTCGTTGGGCTTTGTTCGTTTAATCTTATGTCGTCACATTTCAATGGCGTGGCATCTTCTGCTTCACATTACATGTACATGCTTACGTAATCTGCTATTGTTATGTATCTATCTATACTTAATATGAAAGGTGCATGTTATAATTTTTTACAATTTTACTTTTATAATCGTATCCGTTGCAGTACTCTTTTTTTTTCATTTTGGTAATTGTTCCTATTTTATCGTGTTAGCTGTTATTTTAATTATGTGAATTTTTTGTTGAGATGTGTCACGTATTTAACTTTACTATAATAATGATGATGATGATGATTGATTGAAAAAAATAGCTGCAATGAGAGCCATATGAATGTTATATCGTAGGACAGGGCATGGAAGTGTGACTATGTTTTTCTCTGGAATATTTGTTTTAAACAATGTTTTAAAAATTGATAGTATTTTATACAGTTTCTTAAAATGGAAAATTAAGTAATATTATTTTATTGTTTGCCATAAAAAAAATTTATATGGTATCAAGGAAAAATGATTTTCTTAAAACAAATGTTCTGAATTTACATTTTCTCATCTTAAATTTTTAAATTGCATTTGTTGACAGATTAATGTATTTCCTAAATAGAAATATGGATGACTACATTTAGTATTTTTTTTCATTTTTTTTTTCATTTCTATTCAAGCAAAGAATGACTTAGTGCTATCCCCCATTGGATTTGTGAATACAATTTTATTATCGAATGAGGTTTAGGTATTTCCTTTAAATATTGCACAATTAAACGGAGATATAACAATTAAAGAATTTTTATGATAGTATGAAATATTAATTTATTTCATTAACCTCAATTTTTTTAGCAATTAAAAGTCGAAGAAATTTTGAAATAGTTTAAGTTTAACCTAAAATTTAAGGGATATAAATAATTTTTTTTCTAAGATAAAAAAATTGTCATGTGTATAGTTTGCTCATTCTTAACAAAATTTCCATGAAGGTGCATTTGATGTGAGGAAAACACATAAGAAAAAAGAGAGAAATAAAGTGAATTTAAAAAGACGTTATATGTAAATCTTACACTGTTATATAATCTCAAACCAATTTTATAATTAGTTTATTACCTTCACAATAATTACTTTAAAAATAATATAAACTAAATTTATGATTAAAGGACAGTGTAAGATAACTTTATAAATGTATTATTTTAAAAACTCTTTAAAAACATGTAATTTAAAAGAAACAGAAAAAAAAATCCTATTCTAGTTTATAGTCTCTGGTTACCTTTTCCAACATCTTCATTTCCATCTTTTCAGCAGTGACATATTTCTATGTGGGATCCACAATCCTTTTATTTCCTTTCTTAATAATGTCAACTGCTAATAAATAACGGTGTGTTGAACACGAAAAACTTATTTTTAATAATAAAAAATACCCTAAGACGCTATTTAGAAAACTCATTTTTATTAATTCTAAACCATCTGAGTTTTATCTTTCCTTTTCATTTCTTCATCTATACCAAACACAAGAAAAAAAAAAGTCATATTTAATTTAATTCTTAATCATTTAACGATAAAAAAAAAAATCATAAACTCTCACTGTATACTTATATTACTATTTTCAGTTTTGGCTATAAAATGTGAGAGAGAGAAAGAAAATGAAAAGTATTTTGCAGCGTCTGAAACGTGGAATGATGATTTTGGCATTAAGAAGGCTTAAATGTAATGCTTGGTTGGAACCACATATCCGGCTTCTTAGATTTCCATTCAACCAAGCAATTCATTTCATAGTTGAAAATATTTATTTGAAGAAGAAAGTTCAACACCCTATTTCAAACCATTTCTTTTTTATTTTCAAATTACGAAAAACAACAACAACATTTATTAGGAGTTGTTTGGAGGAACAAATTAGGTAAATGAATTAACCTTCCAGCTTTCTTCACTCAATAAACCTCATACCATTCGCCAAACGTGGAATTTTGTATTCTCCTCTTTAGTCCACTCCCCATTAATGATTTTCCATTCCCTAAAACACCAAACACCCACGCGCCACAAAATTCCATCACTAATCAAAAACCTAAGAATGAGTTCTTTTTTTTTATTATTACAATTTTTATGAAAATAAATCTAATTATAGAATGATATATTTTTACAAGTTCAAATAAAAATAAGGGTGATTTTTTTATTATTGTTTTTATATGTGAGGAACTTGAAGTATAAATAAATTGGCTAATTTAGGATTTATTCAGATATAATCTTTTCATTGGTATAATAGGTTACACATATAGTTTGTTCTTAGAATTCTTTATGAATAGATATAGTTTATCTATATATCGTTTTTGTTCATGAGGTTTGGTGTTGTTTTTCCATATTTTTCTTTTTTTAATAATATTTTTTTTATATGATGATAAATGATTGTTATTATTTAGCATAACTACTGAGATGTCAAGTTGCATATTGATGCTTAATATGAAAACTTTTATTTCAAAAAAACAAAAAAATTCTATGAATAGATATAGCTTATTTATGTATAATTTTTTGTTAACATATGAGTTTTGGTATAGTCTTCGATATTTTTGTATTTTTTTTTAGTAATATTTTTTTAATAATAGTTTATTGGCAAATGATACTTAAGGTGCATAATAATGTTTAACATGAAAAATTTTATTTAAAAAGTTAAATACGATGCGTACTTATTTTTTTAAATGCAATGGTTAAAGTTATTTACTCATTGCAACTATTGAACTATAAATAAATCAATGAGTAGGATGAGAAGTAGTTTTTTTAATAATTATTCTTGAAAATAACGTGATGTCTAATATGGGGAGAGTTTTGGTCCTATCACGAATTAATTGATAATATGTAAGGATATATTTTTTCCAAACTCATAAAAAAGTAATAATTACCAATCAAACAAGTATTTGATATCATTTAATTTATAAACTTCAATTATTATTATTATTTTGTTAAATTATCCTCCAATGAACCTGAGTTCATAAATAAAAAATAATTAAAATATAAAATCATAATTAAACAAAGTATATATATATTTTTAAATGATTAAATAAGGTGAAATGAATTAAGATGGGAAGGTTTGAGAGTTGGGTGAAGAGATTACGTGACGTGTATCAACCACATTTGATGAGTGTATATGTTTCATTAGGAAAATTAAATTATGAAACAAAACAAAATTTAAAACGCATCTAAAATACGTAAGAACAAATTCCAAAAAATTAGCTTTACTTTTTTTAATGATTTTGCTTGCTAATTTATTTTCTAAATTTTAATTCAAAATAATTTAAAAAAAAAATATTATATATCATTTGCATTGCTGTTATTTAATATTTGTTGTGTTTTTTAATCGTACAAGACATGTGATAATGTGATATTTTATGTTAATTTAAAATTTTACCTAACTTTAATTTTCTTTCAAATTTATACCACGTTATTAATATTACTAAGTTTCTTTTTTATATATCAATGATTTAGTGTACACAATTTTTATGTTTTATTTTTGTTCTCTTTAAACAGTTTGAAATTAAGAGAAATTTGACGTTTAAGTGAGATTTCGGTATTCGGCACTCAATGTTATTAGTACTAAAAGATAACGCTAAATGATGACGTACTTGATTTTTGAAATCTGTGTCTATTTCAATGATTATCATGTGTCCTTTATGATTGAGGCCAATTAGAATTTTTTGATCATATTAATCTTTTGTTTAGGTGTAATGATTTTAGTCAGTATGTCTTGATCAGTACTAAATTTTTAGGTGTCGTATGAATCCGAACAATACGATCGATACAATTTTACCTCTTGAACAATAAGCATATATAATTTTTTTTTGTCAAAATTTTATTTTATTCATTTAGTTTTGTTTCTCTCACCCTTCTTCTCCTGTAATTACATCACTTATTTCCTCTAACAACACATTAAACATGGTACATTATTTATATTTCATTGTCATTTGTTTTTAATTTTTACTAAGTAAACTACAGAGAGACAGTGAAATTGTTTATCTCTTCTCACATCATACTGCATATTATCCATTATATATTATTTAGCATTTATAGTTGATTTTTTCAAATATAAAGAGACACGAAGTATCTCTTTTTCCCATACGTACATAATTTTAAAAATATATAATATTTTTAATTATGATGAGTTTAACCCGAACCTAATAACGTTGAACCTTTAAATCGTGGTACTACTAAACAACAATATTAGTATTACATAACCTTTATGATTTTAATGAGTTGTCCAATTCGAGAAACACCGGCAGTTGCAAAAGAGAGTTTGAAGTCAATGATACTAATTGCATGGAAATACATAATGTGGAAACGGAAAATGAAAACCTATACTTTCCTAAAACAAGAGATAATATATTTTTTCTTAGACAATACCTCGGAAATTTCAATTCATTAAATGTAACAACATTTTATTATATATATATATATATATTAATGTAAATATTATCATGTTATAAAATTAATTAACTTTAAATTTTCATTCTTAATATGATATAAAAATTATATATAATCTATTTTAACAGTTATCATTTTACTATTATTACTAAATCAATTTTAAAGATATAATCTCATACATAAATTGACACGTTTCGATATACACAAATTGACACGTTTCGATCTAAAAAAATTGAAAATCTCACATATGATAAAAATATTTTATAATATATAAATAAGTGTAAAATTTATTTTATAAAATAGTTTAATAAAATTAAATCAGACTTAAAAGTTTATTTCTTACTGTTATTTTAAATTTGAATACCTTCGAATCAATTGTGTATGTTTTTGCCAAAACTTCTAACAATTTTGTCCAGTTTATCTAATCTACTTCATATTTTTTTCCCTCTTAATTATGTTTTATTTTAACTAGTTTTGGGCAGTACACAATATGCATGCATCAGAGTACAAGGGACCTGAGTATGTTATCCAAATTCTTATTTTATGTAAATTCTCGTGTTTCTCTCCTTTAATTTTATAAAAAATTCCTTCTGGATTTCTGAAAGTTGATAGATATAATGAAAAAGGTGCAGAAAAAAAAAAGAAAGAGAGGTTTTGTTTGTAGAGATGTATGATTGTAAAATGCGTGGGAAAGGTGAGAAGAAGTGAAAAAAGAATGTAAATAAATGAGAGATGGGTAGGGGTTGAGAAGTGTTTCCAGAACATCATATGCATATCCAATGATGTGTCAGAATCCAAAGCACCACGTAAATAATATCCGTCAACAACCACCCAATATTATTTTGGTGAACTTCAAATAAAAGAAGGGACAATTAATTAGTCAAATGAGGTACAAGATTAATGGGATTCTTAAACTTATAAATTACTTCTTTGATTTCATTATTTCAGCATTAAAGAATGTTTAACTCTATACAGAACATGACCTTAACTCAAGAAAAAAAAATTAAGAATTAATATATAGATATGTGAAGTAAGTTGTAATTTTTTTTAAAATTCAGATAGATTTGTACTCCAAAGTGAAAAGGTGTTGGATTTTTTAAATTTGACAATAAAGTAGTTAAATAATTTTATTGGGTTTTGTAACGTTATGGACCAAATTCGATGTTAAAAGATATGTAGATTGATTGGAAATCGTGAGAGTAAACTTGGTTTCTAGCCTCATTGACTTCTGTCTAAGGTTAGGGGGCTGTAGTGTCATGAGTCGAATCTGATATACTACATAAACAGATTGCCTATATAAACAAATTGCGTACCAATATTCATATTTAAGGACATTAATGTCGTATCAGCGAAAATCAAGGGATCGTGGATAATCAATTTTAAATAGGAGGAGACAACATTTATTACTGAATTAAGCTAATAATAAGACTAGATATAAGGAGAAGGAGGAGAGCACTACCTTATATAAGGGAAAGAAAAAAACTCACAAGATACACTAAACACATGAAGTACTATCAACTCATATTTATACTATACTCATTATATTTCATGGTCTTACTGACTTGAATGTCGAAGTATCTTCTACATGGCAACCCCTCATTTCCTTAAAGCACATGAAGCTTGCAAGGATACAATTAGGTAACTATATCGCGAGTTTAACCGATCTCAACTACATACTCTGGTTGAGAGACATCTTTCTTGATTATAACAAGTTTCTACGGAAAGATTATTTTAGACATATTCATGTAATATTTTTGGGCAATTTCTTCAATTGATTATGGGATCATCCCAATAATTTCACATTATTTAAAAATAGAAGTTAATAATAATTTAAATAATTTGTTCAACCTTTCAATTCACTTGATTTGTGAGCGCGACTCTGTCTCATTAGAACTTAGTCTGAGTTCATATAAGATTTCAAATTAAAATCTTAAAAATTGAAAAAAGAAAGTGATTAAAATTCAATTTCAGTAAAATAAATTATCTTCGGATAAGCTCTCATGTTGCACATTTTTTTAGTCAAAGATTGTGCCGAACTCCATAGTAGATAACTGGTAAGGTTTTCAGTTAGAAAAATAGTTATGAATAAGTGAGATAAATAGTTTGCATTAATCTTACGATAATAAAAAAAAATGTTTGACTCAATCTTCTGGATAAAGTAACTGGTATTTCAGTTTTTTTTTTGTTTGTTTGTTTGAATCTTTATTTTAAATTTAAAAAGAAAGAAAGTTTGGGGCTCACAGGGCAAAAGAAAAAGGATAAAAAAATGGCAGAGCTTGTTACAGCGTGCAATGAAAAAGAAGATGGTTACCGTTATATTCAGAACTTTAAATGATGATTGGTTGATGATGACGAAAGCCCAAAGTTTGACCTCGTTGACTGAATCAAGGCTTCACATGAAGCGTGGCATTCACGCTCTTCCATATTCTATTTATCATTCAACGAATCGTAATGGTGATTAAACTACTAATAATAATAATCAAAGAAAAAGTGTGAGACAAAATAATCGTAAAAAAATTTGAATATAAAAAAGGTTTTTAAAAAGTTTGGGTGATGAAAACGGTAATAAACCACATATTCAAGATTCAACCAACGAATAATTATATGCCCACAAGCCAAGATATGTCGTTACCAAAACATCAGATTAACTTAGATAATAATAATAATAATAATAATAATCATAGTAATTCTAAATACCACACAACACTGTTTTTCAACTATTCTAATTATTTTACTTTAAGCAGTAGTCTTTTCTTTGGGTAATCATTTATGTCCACATCAAATAAATGTATTCACATGTGTATATATATATATTGACATATTATAATAATTGTTTAAAATATATATTTTATACAAAATTTGACTAATAATAATGTTTGTAGAGATTTGACGCTAGTACTGTATCAAAAAAAAATTGTACATAAAAAAAATTAAATATGGCCTATTCAAAATGATGCCATATTTACATTCCATTTTTTTTGTCAATTATCTTAGCATATATCTTTTGGATTACAATCGGGACGACTTTTTAATTTTTTTATTTGTGACTTTAATATATGTATTTTAAAAAAATTATAGACTTCAAAATTAAAAATTTATATTTTTTTTTGTCTAATGTTGAACTTTGTATATGTTTTTACTTATTTCCTTGTAGTTGAATCCAGCCTCTAACCTAACATATTCTTTTTTGATACGCAAAAGTATTTAATTAATTAAAACAAAATTACAGATTTTTTAAAATTGTGGAAAAAATAAAATATGAAGAATAAAGTGAAATAAAAATGATTATTAATTTATTTGGAAGGATTTATATGTAGAAGTTAATCTAGATAGAAGGGGATGTTTCCTTATCTGTCCATCAACCAAAGTTGTTTCTCCATCCTTTTCTTCAACCTATGTAAGTTTACAATTCAATTTGTCCCTACTCTCATTTTTATACACCAATTATCAACTCTGTTATTTTTCCCTTTTTCGTTTCTCCAAATGCCATTTACCCATTTATTTTTTACTTTTTTTTCCTACATAGGACTTATTTAAATTTATTATAAACAGAAAATTTGATTACCCTAAAGTTTGACCCAGTTATATATTTAAAACTTACATTGATTTGTATTAATTAAACAAAAAACAAGTATGCCCCTATTAATTTTTTTTACTGTTCACTAAATAGTAGAACAGCAGTTTCAAAATTTACTTTTGTGGGGTGAAGGAGAAGAGAAGCTTTTTCTAGTGAATTTGACTCCTTCTTCACCTTTTGCGTCTCTGTGTTCTCTCTCCTCCTTTTTCTCTCCCAGATATAATACAATCTACCATTTCGATTCAATTGGCCTCAACTTCCACTCACACACACTCAACAACAACAACAACAACACCAACAAATGCTTTCTCTCTCCTCTTTCAGCTTCTCACTCACCCTCACTATCTCTCTTTTCTAAGAAGACAAACCAACCCATCTTAATCCTCCATCAGATCTCCTTTTCTGCACTTCCCTCACTGCACCACCATTCATACTCTCTCTTTCTCACACACCCACGAATGCTGCTGCAAAACAACATAACCCTAATGCCCTCCTATGCAACACCCAAATGAAGTGCAAGAAACATACCTTAGACGTTACCAGCAACGTCGGCGTCTGCGCTTCCTGTCTCAGGGAACGCCTCATAGCGTTAATCGCAGCCCAGGCTCAGGCCCAGGCCCACCATCCGCAGGCCCAATTATCGCGAGTCATCTCACGCGCCTCCGACGATTGTTCCAGAACATCAGACCCCAACCCTCCCGCGCCGTTAGTTTTCCCTCGCTCCGTCTCGCCCTACGTCTCTCGCCGCAAGTCCGACTACGCCGCCGCCTGGCAGGGCTGCGACGACCGCCGCGAGCGGCTCTTCTACAGCACGCCCCAGCTCGGTCCCACTTTCTGCGGAGATGATCCCGCCTACCACGGCGACTCGCGGTCGTTCAAGAAACGCCTCAACAAGTTCCGCATGTTCGCGAGGTTCTTCAGGTCCAGATCGGATAAGTTCCAATCCGATCCGCCGTGCGAGCAATCCTCGTACGCCTCGTCGTCGTGGTTCTCCTCGCTTTTCCCTGTTCGCCGGAGGAACAAGGATCGGACCGCCGCACCGGAGGAGTATTCCTCGGGCGCGCGTCGGCAGTTTCGCCCGTCGGATCGCGGAATGTCGCCCGTGAGGACCGAGGATTTTGGTGACGACTTCGATCAGTCCTCGTCTGGAAGCGGATACATCTCCGAGGCTTCGCCGTGGTGGCGGAGGACACCGACGGTCGCGCCTTCGGCGCGACGATCGCGGTTTGGACACATAAAGAGCGCCTCTGGTTCCGGTATGGCGCTTTGCCTGAGTCCTCTGGTTCGGGCGAGTCCGAACCGAAGGTGGAACCACAAGGGATTGCCGCCGGAGATGACCGCGGCGGCAGACGCCAGGTCCGCAGCGGCGAAGCCTCACCTTTCTGCCGCGGCGTCGTTTTGCGCGAACCGTTCCAGGAAGCTTGCAGATTTTGGACGAGTCAACCATAATCGTTGATTTTTACCTTTCCTTGACCCGACCCGACCCGACTCTGTGATTCCCATTTTCACTGCTATTCGTTTTGCGGTATTGTGCACATTCTTCGTTTTCATTCTAGAAAAAAAGAAAAAAAAAAACATATTTTTTTTTTCTAATTCTCTTTGTACACAAATTGTTCACTACATGAAACACAAAGTCTAGTTCGATTTTTATTTATATATTTTACACATATAATTCACATTGGTGTGATTTTTCAATTACATATTTGATGTCATGTCCAAATTGTGGTTAAGCTTAAATTTACACACTTCACATTACTCATCGCACACTCAACATTCTAATTAATGTACTCGAATTACTTTATTTCAAATTAATTCTTTATCATAACTTTATTAAATGTTTTATATTATAATCTATGCTTACCAAAAAATAAAATTGTCTTTTTAATGTTATTTTAAGATTCTCATCAAATAATAATGACACACTGAAGCATCTTAAAAATACTAAATTACCAAATTGAGCCTGCGAAAGAGATGTTTATATTCAGCATTTGATTAATCGACCCCGAAAAAGATATATAAAGTTTAAAAATTGAACGTTGACATTTTACATGAATAAAGACATTGAAAAAGTCAATAAAAATTCATTTAACGAGGAATGCAAATATAAAGATAACATTGCTGTGAAATAGTGTCTTATTACACTAATCAAGGAATTAGAAGGAGAATTTTTATTGAAATTCTCATTGCATTAATAAAAGACACTTTCATTTCTTAACTAATATCTCTAGAATACTAGATAATGTTTATCTAAAAGAATAATTCCACCATTTAAAAAAAAAATGTATTTAAAGACGCTATTTAAGTTTTATTTCGATGGTGCGTATTAATATTTAACTAACTTTTTGTTACCTGAATTAGTAATGTTAAATTTTAAATCTAATAAGAGAACAACACAGATAATATCATACATGTTTGTTTTTATAAAGAAAAAACATTTAAATGGGATTCAATAGGTGTTTAAAACTATATAAACAGAAAAAAAAATTGAAAGTCAATTACAGGGCTTATCCGCACTAGTTTTTGCTTAATGTGGGACATGATTGTACTTCCAAGCACACAAACAAGTACTCTTTTTTTTTTTCTTTTGGTCCAAAATGAAGAATAGGTTTGAGCAAAAAGTAATGAAATAAAGAATGAGTTTATTCCTGGTTTCCACCAAGCCACAACAATATAGCTTTTTAGGAAAAAAAAAACTTCATAGAAAAGAGTGAAAATTTTTATTATTAAGAAAAACTTAATCTTACTTATTAACAGATAATCTTTAAATCTAACTTATTTTTATAAAATTGATTTATAAGATGAAGTTTTCATCTACTTATATACTCTTCTTATAAGTTAAATATTTCCTATCAAGTTTTTCGGTCTTGATGTTCACCAATTTGAAGTGTAAATGAATAAGTGAAGTGGGTGGATTGAATGTGAAATGAATGTTGGTATTTGTGTTTTTATTGATGAATTGAAACGCACAATTGCAACATCATTATTGGAAGTGTTTATACCCACTTATATATTATTTTTACAAGTCAAATATTTCCTATCAAATTCTTCTGTCTACATGTTTACTCGCTTAAAGTGAAAATAAATAAGTAAAGTTGGTGGATTAAATGTGAAATGAATCCAATAGAGTTGATTTTCTGGTCCATCAAAACCTGGTAATACATATACTATTATAATGTTTTTATCTCTATTTGATTAGCATCATCTCTAACCTTACTAATTATTAGAAGAAAGTAATATTGTATAGATGGATAGTTGGTAGATGCAAAAAGCAAGAAAATAGAAATGGGTATGAAGAAAAGTGAGATAGTGGTGTTGAGAGGATGATGAAGGGATTGTGATTGTGAACAGGTGAAGTGGGTGGGTTGAATGTGAAATGAATGTTGGTGCTTGTGTTTGTGGTGATGAATTGGAACACACAATTTGAGCACCACCCTTAGAAGTGTTGGTGAAGTTCATGGGTGGGTCCAAGCCATTTAAGCACTTTCTGCTCCTTCTTTAATTCCTTGGCTACCCTTTTAAATGCCTATTGCCTATACACTATTCTTCTACACTCTTTATTTTCCCCCTTTCTTTAGGTTTTCTAATTCAGACCATGGGACCCTACACATTTCCTCAACATTATTTTTATTAAAACTACTCTCACTGCATTTCCCAAGGATTTGTTTTCTCCTTAAATAGTATACAAGAGCACAGAGTCAACTAACAAATACTCACTCTTTCTATAACTATTCTAGAACCTCTGCCCATAAGGGACTTTATTACATTATTCTTTTATTTATGGAAATCCCTTATTATTCTATCTTTTACTTTATTAATGCTTACATATATGGAAACCCTAAGTTTCAACACTGTGCCTTATATTATATCATCTCACATATTCACCACTTTTATTTATATTTCACTCAACTTATTCATCGTAGGGACTTATTACCACAAATAATAATAATATTTTAGATAATTAATGACTAATATATTTGTCTATAAGTTGAGGTTTTCATTTTTTTTGAAAATTAAGTTTACTTTATAGTGATAATATGACCAAATAAGTATATTATTCTGTATGAATGTAATTAGAGAATATGTAATCCTCAAGTGTATTTGTCAACTAGATAAATGGAACAACATTATACAAGAAAAAAAGTATAAATAATATATGATTTGCCTTAAAATAGAAAAAATAAAATGTTAAATAACTGTGATTCTTTTGTATTTTTCAAAGAGATACAGGCTAATAAGGTATTTGAAATGAGAATATTATTTTTCTATTAAGTTTATTTATTTTCTAAACTGTTCTATTTGTATAAGATAATTATTTTTTATTTATTTTAATTACTATGAATTTTTAAAAAATATGAGCTAATATTTAGTAATTAAAAAAACATCAGTTTGTGAAGTTTTTGTTTGAAATTCGTCTATGTTATTTTTTAGCAAAAGTATGTTAATTTTTTGTCAATTGATGTGAATTGTTTCAAAATCAGTTTTGGTCTATGTTAACTATGTTTATTTCGGCTAACAACAATTAAGGTATTTTTTTCTTGTATTGATGTTTGAACTTTTTTAACTATATTTTGATTATTTGCAGTTAAAAAAATCTTAAACTGATATTGGTAAAAAAAATCATTGTTTAATGGAAAGTTTTTCTTGTTAACATTAGAAAATAATTCGGACTAATTTTAGATAAAAAAAGTATTAATAATGTCAAGAAAAAAAAATAATGTAATTATCAACCCAAACCAAATATTAACTACAACCTATGTCATAGAAAAATGTTGTTGTTATCAATGAAAAATGATCTTGCCAACAAATAACCTTTATCAATGTTGTTTGAATAATTCTAACTTACATTAATTCTGAAAAATAATTTCATTGATGTTAATAAAAATATAATAACAGTATTTATAAAAAAAATAGTCACGTCAATGTTATCAAGAAAATTCTTACAAATTAAAAAATAAGTATGATCTACATTACCAAAAAAATAACTTTGATCAGCATTCATTGAAAATTAACCCAAGTAACATCAATGGAAAATAACCCCATTTCATGTCAACGGAAAAAAAATATTAATTAAAATTATCATTAATATTGAATAAGAAAAGTTTGAAAAAATTTAAAAATAAAAAACATAGATTTGTAAGAAGCAAGAAATGGAGAATTCTTAAATATTAATTTTAAATAAAATTTAAAATAATTCAATTACTCTAATAAATTCACACAGTTTCAATATTTTTTAAAGTCTTTCATTCATACAAGATGTTACCATAATAAACAATTTCAAATTTCTCGCAAAAAGAAATTAATTTCTAAAAAAATCCTCATATAAAAACGTAAGAATATTATCTATAATTAAATTATTATTTTTATTTTATCTTATTATCTATTGATATAATTTATAATTTAACTACAAAAGTAAACTACTAAAACGTGACAAAAAATTATAAGAAAATAATATAAGAAGATGGTAAGAAAAATGAATATATATTTGTTCTTTTGAGTGTATTTACATCCATCCATGTATAGAAAATATATATAAGTTTATGAAGACTTTCACTCTCCAAATTACAAGTTAATTGAAATTTTATCATTATTAAATTAATTATATATAGTTACGTACAATATCGTACAATGTGTATGATAATTATTATTTTTTAATAAGAATTATTATAAAAAGTACCTAATTTATTTCTTACGTTAGTCAAGTGGAATCATTTACTTATTAGATTTTTATGATTATTTTTTAATCTGGTTTTGGTTAGTAAACAATTATACATAAAGTTTTTTTCAACTAGTTGGAATCAAAGGTGTTCTCGAACGGATTGGGACTGAGAAAACTATTACCTTCCTCCTCAGTCAGTCGGTCTCCTTCAACCTCCTATTCACCTCATTGAATGACTTTCTTCTTTTCTTTCGATATCCTCCTCTTCTTCGCAAACTCCCGGTCCGAATGGTACTTACCAAAAGTAATTTAACGTTCAAGCGAGATCTCAGTATTAATGTTTGGTGCAATTAATATGTGATAATGACGTATTTTTTTATCAAGATTCGTGACTATTTATATTATGATTATGAATTTTTATTATTGAGTCAGATTATTGGATCATAATTAAGAGCGTATTGTTTATTAAAATCTTCTTTTATCCAAAGATAAATATATAAAAAAATAACATGTTAAAATTTAAATTAATTAATGATAGATGCTTTTTTCTTAAACTACATTTGGATGTCTCAAGAAAAATGTTATTTAATATCATACGAATAATGTATTTTGACGAGAAAAAAAAGCCTTTTCTTTTAATATTTATTACAATGCATTGACAAAGTTCGATTCGTAGATTAATACGAAAAAGGATAAAGGTGGAAGATTAAAGAAATATGTTAATGAATAATATTATAGATTTTGGTTTATAAACGTTTTAACATTTTAAACAAAAATAATGGATATAAATTTTTTCATCTAAAAGAGAACAAAAATGTTTTTTAGTTATTATTTTGCTTTTAAAAATATAAATTTAGGAATAACGATAAATGATATTTTTGCTATAAACATTAATTTCATATATACATATCATACAAACATAACATTAATCGCATAATTTTGTGTAAATTGACAATACAAAACGCTAAGTTTAATAGGTAATAAGCAAAATGAATGTAAAAATGAAAATGAAAACGATAATTTGTATTCTTTTTCACTGCACCATATTTAACTTGTGAAATTAAATATTACAGAAAAACTAGTGAAAATGCTGAAAATAAATATATTACAACAATTTAAATAATAATTAGGTATATTTCATCAAATTTTCCAATACTCTACGTTTACATATCTCATAAAAAACTAAGTCAATTGAAAATAAAGAAATATGTTATGTTAAGCTATACGTTATAATAACAACAAAATTCTTATATCACAATACGTAACGATAATGAGGTCATTTGAAAGAAAAATAAATATTATTTGATCTAACCATAATTTAATATTTTATCAGAAGAAGCTACTATTAGAAAGTTTCGCATCAATGTAATTATAAACATATGATTTATATACATAAGAAGTTGATGAGACAATTCAGAAAAATAATTGTCAATGTGAAGAATGGGGACTTTAACCCTTAAAAAATATACGTAATGAATTAGAATGTGTATTCAACATTCAAATTTCATTTGTTGTCAACATTAATGTGCAATGAAGATTGGACCTAACTTTTTTTATTTTATTTGGACAACTCATGGATCCTACTTCATAATTGGGGTGTTGCCTTCTTCACCCCATATTTTTAAACCTGCACCCCCATGGAGTGAAATGATCAACCATCTTTTAAAAATATATTTTTGGATGATATGTAATTTTTAATTAAAAAATATATATTTGGTATTATATAATCTAGTATGTTTTTATGGAATTAAAAATCCTCTCTTAAATATACAATGCATAATGTATTTCTAATAAAGAGTGTATTTTTATTTATTAAGGAATAGATTTATAGTTTGTAATACATCTCCAGGATGTATTTTTTATTTTCTATTTATGAATATGCGTTTCAAAATAAAAAAAAATGTATTATAAAAGGTAAAATCTAAATATAAAATAAAAATTGTATTTTAGAATGTAGAATCTAGAATAAAGAAAAAAAAATAGATTACAAAATACAAAATATGTATATTGGGGTGACGAATGCAACCCTACATAACTCTAACATCATGCAATTCCATACTCATTGCTTCATTGGGCCAAACCGAACTCTTATTCTTTCACACACATCACTTGATTTTTTTTTTCACTCTCATAATTTTCTTCTGATCCCATAAATATAAAAATTCTCAGTTTGTCCTTTTATTTTATGTTTAATAACTTTTAAAATGTGCAATTTGAAAGTCATTTCATGAAAAAAGCTTTTTAATTATGCAATTTGAAAACTTTTTTAATTACACCCATAAATACAATACAAAGTTAATAAAATTTTCCATACATATAAAAGCATCCACGAACTTAATCAAGAAATAGCATGCAACCATTTTTGTATTTTTTTTATGTATTTGCCCATTTACGTAATTCTCAAACTTAATTGTACCGTTTTGATAAAATTTCTAAATAAATGACGATGGTATGCTCCTCACTTGAAGTGTAAGTGAATAGGTGACGAGAGTGTGTTCTCCACCTAAAGTGCAAGTGAATAGGTGACCTAGGTGGATTGAATGTAAAATGTTGTGTTTGTGGTGTTGAATTCAAAGACCCAATTGGAACACCACACTTGAAAGTGTTGGTGAGGTTCATGGATGGAACCAAACCATTTAAGTAATTTTTTAATTCCTTAACTACCCTTTTAAATGTCTATTACCTACACGCTATTCTTCTATATACTTATTACCACCTATAGTATGTGGGTACCTACAAATACACTCTGATGCTCAAATCAGATGTAGTTATATTCAGATTTGCAACTTTGACTCAGAAATGTCCATTTTTGTAATTTTTGTTGTATTTGTCCATTTACGTAATTCTCAAACTTAATTGCACCATCTTGGTAAAATTTATGAATAAATGATGAGAGTATGCTCCCCACTTGAAGTGTAAGTGAATAGGTGACGAGGGCGCCCCGCTTGAAGTGCAAGTGAATAGGTAACCTGGATGGATTGAATATGAAATTTTGTGTTGGTGGTGTTGAATTCAAAGATACAAATGGAACACCACTCTTAGAAGTGTTGGTTCATGGATGAAACCAAATCATTTAAGCACTTTTTTTAATTCCTTCATTACCCTTTTAAATGCCTATTACCTATCCGTTATTCTTCTGTACACTTATTACCAAAAGAGTGTACCTATACACTTATTACCACAAATAATAATAACATTTTACACGAGGTTTTCATTTTTTTTTTAAATTAAGTTTACTTTATAGTGATAATATGACAAAATAAGTATATTATTCTGTATGAATGTAAAAGTATATATATTTGTCAACTAGACAAATGGAACATCATTATATAAGAAAAAAAAAGTATAAATAATATATTATTTGCCTTAAAATAGAAATATAAATTATTAAATAATTGTGATTCTTTTGTATCTTTGAAAGAGAAGGCTAATAAGGTATATGAAATGAGAATATTATTTTTGTATTAAGTTTTTTTATTTTCTAAACTGTTTTATTTGTATAAGATAATTAAAATTTAATAATTTTTTGTTTGTTTTGTTTTAATTACTATGATTTTTTTAAAAAAAAAATATGAGCTAATATTTAGTAATTAAAAAAATATCAGTTTGTGAAATTTTTGGTTGAAATTGGTCGATGCTATTTTTTAGGAAAAATATGTTAAATTTTTGTCAATTGATGTAAATTGTTTCAAAATTATTTTTAGTCTATGTTAATTATACTTATTTTGGCTGACTAACAGTTAAGATATTTTTGTCCTGTATTAATGTTCGAATTTTTGTAACTATATTTTGATTATTTGCTGTTAAAAAAATCTTAATCTAATATTATTGGTAAAAAAAATCATTGTCAGAAAGTTTTCCTTCTTAACATTAGAAAATTCGGACTAATTTTAAATAAATAAAAATATTAATAATGTCAAAAAAAAAATCATGCAATTAACCTTTATCAATGTTGCTTGAATAATTCTAACTTACATCAACTCTAAAAAATAATTTCATTGATGTTAATAAAAATATAATAACAATATTTATAAAAAAAATAGTGTTATCAAGAAAATTCTTAAAATATAAATTCAGAAATAAGTATGATCCACATTTAATGAAAATTAATCCAACTAACATCCATGAAAAATAACTCCATTTCATTTCATGTATAGTACAAAATAAATTATTATTGTAAAAAATAAATGATTATCGTAAAAAAAAATAAATCCTTCTCCCAATTATCTGAGGTTGTGACATCCAATTTAGCTTCTTTAATGGTTGATTTTGCAGCCATGTCTTTTTTGTTATCTAACAAGTGCTCAATTTCATCATATCTGTAAAAAAGGTCAATAACTTTTCTATATAAAACGGTGAAAAAAACCCTCTCCTCTAATGGAAAGCATAATAATATGTCTATGAATATATAGCAATGCAACAAAGTAAACTAAATAAATGGTATCATACAAAATAAATGATCATCGTACAAAATAAAAAAAAATAAAGAGATGATTATTCAAAGTCGAATTAATTGTGGTAAAGTGCAACATCCATCTAGATGATGATGGCGTTTTCATCCCACTCAACGAGCTCGGACTGGCCGAACCTCATCCAAAGCCGGACAGTGTAGAAAGGCTGTGATCCTGGCGGTGTAGAAAGGCTGTGGTGAGAACCGAGTCATGAATGCAGAGAGGTTTATACTATATTATATTTTAATTACATTGAACTTATAAGTTTGTAATATACGGATGCAATAATCTTCTTGATATTAATCATCAAACTTATCACGTGTTCAACATTCTTAACATTCTTAGTCTATTCGTACAACACAGAAGAAGAAACTCTCTCAACTTCTATTAATTGGAATCCAAATAAGTATATATAGTTTTCAAAGTCATCTCCAGAACCTCAAACTCAAACGGAAGCTCCTCCACGCTGATAGGTTTCGGTCTAGAAAGCTGTTGTTCAATCCGCTCAACAAATGGAATAACCTCCTGCGGAAGAGGAACAATAACTTTTATAAAGGTTAAATTAATCATTGTTGCTTTCTCTCTAGCTGCAATGAAAAAAAAACACATTTAATTTCATTAACCATTCTTCATTCTTAATCATAATATAGCATCCAAAACAAACACAATTCTAATAGAAACCTACTTTTAAGAACACATGCAATTCAAAATTGAAAATCAAAAAGGTAAATTTGATTACCAAGGATGTTCGTCGAGTGAGAAAAGACGGAGACAACGTTTCAGGTCTCGAGCGGATGACGATCTTCTCATCCACGAGCTAGAACCGCTCAAACCTCATCCAAAGCCGGACACTGCCGGTCTTCTTCGCCATTTTCAAGACGTTGGAACCTGCGGCTGCGCAGTTGTTCGCACAGTCATCCGGCTAGTGTGTGATTCTGGCGGTGTATAGAGGTTGTTGCAAGAACAAGAAGAAGAAGCTTATGCCTATGATGAATATATAACTGAAACTATTAATCTTAGAAAATTTCTGCATAACTCTTTGCATTGTAAAATTTTAAACTTTAACTACCTTTTGCATCCTACACCAATCTAAGCATATGCAAAAATTTAAGCATAATTCTTTTCATGTTTTTAGATTCAACTGTGTAAATTAAAATTAATGGTTCATCATATAAAAACAAATGGCCATCAAAGAAAATAAAAAAAATGCTATCGTACAAAAATAAATGATTATCGTACAAAATAAAATAGTATATTTCTCTCAATTATTCGAGGTTGTGACACGCAATTTAGCTCCTCTAATTGTTGATTCAGTAACTTCCTTGTCAAATATAGTCATGCCATATTTTCTTTGTCACCTAACATATATTAAATTTCATCCATATAGGGTCATACATTTTCTAAGTATAAGTATGATAACTGCCATATTTTCTTTGTCACCTAACATATATTAAATTTCATCCATATAGAGTCATACATTTTCTAAGAGGTGATGGAACTATTAACAAAATAAAAGAAAAAAAATTTTATATGTAACAAAAGAACTATTGATAACATACCTCCTGCATTCCCTTGATATTAATATTCAAACTCATCACGTGTTCAACATTCTTAACATTCTTAGTCCATTTATGCAACACAAAAGAAGAAACTCTCTCAACTTTTGTTAATTGAAATCCAAATAAGTATATATAGTCTCCAAAGCCTGGTTCAACCAATATGGTCATCATACAAAAACAAATGGTCATCAAAGAAAATAAAAAATGGTATCATACAAAATAAATGATCATCGTACAAAATAAAATAAGATTCTTCCCCCAATTATTTGAGGTTGTGACAGCCAATTTAGCCTTCTCTAATTGTTGATTCAGAAACTTCCTAAATAGGGTCATACACTTTCTAAATATAAGTATGATATCTCAAAGATGATGGAACTATTGAAAAAGTAAACTAAAAAAAAATATAGGTAGCAAAAGAACTATTGATAACATATCTCTTGCAATCCCTTAATATTAATCTTCAAACTCATCCCGTGTTCAACATTCTTAACATTCTTAATCCATTCATTCAACACAGAAGAAGAAACTCTTCAAATTTTGTTAATTGAAATCCAAATAAGTATATATAGTCTTTAAAGGCAGGTTCAACCAATATGGTCATCATTTTAAAACAAATGGTCATCAAAGAAAATAAAAAATAGTATCGTACAAAATCAGTAATCATCTTACAAAATCAGTTTTATATTGTATTTTAATTACATCTAATTTATATGTTTGTAATACTCGCATGCAATAATCTCATTGATATTAATCTTCAAACCCATCACGTGTTCAAAATTCTTAATATTCTTAGTCCATTTGTCCAACACAGAAGAAGAAACTCTCTCAACTTCTGTTAATTAGATTCCAAATAAGTATATATAGTCTTCAAAGCCATCTCCAGAACTTCAAACTCAAATGGTTGTTGACCAATAGATTTCGGTCCCGAAAAGCTACTGTCCGAGTCGCTCAACAAATGGAATAACCTCCTGCCGAAGAGGAGCAGTAACCTTTATAAATGCCAAATTAATCACTATTGCTTTCTCTTTTGTCACAATAAAAAAAATACCAAACACATTTAATTCCATTAACCATTCTTCATTCTTAATCATAATATGCATCCAAAACAAACACAATTCTAATAGAAACCTACTCCTAAGAACATATGCAATTCAAAATTGAAAATAAAAAAGGTAAATTCGATTACCAAGGATCCTAACATGGTTGTGGCACCCAATTTAGCCTCCTCTAATTTTGATTCAGCAGTCATATCTTTTTTGTCACCTAACAAATGTTCAATTTCATCACTATCTCTATCTGTAAAAGAGGGTCAAT
>Ga0123342_1003687_pt1 | contig 24324 bp, 7 predicted proteins | sample Turbeawhitnodule_FD_89960 | JGI IMG/M metagenome (GOLD analysis project Ga0123342, IMG submission 89960) | Root nodule microbial communities of legume samples collected from Mexico - Turtle bean Mexico white nodule | ecosystem: Host-associated > Plants > Roots > Nodule | place: Mexico: Nepantla... | reverse complement strand
TATTTCATAACCTTTGTACAAAAATAAGAACTCTATAATACTAGATTATTTTAATACTATAACTATATTTTTTTTTAATTATAAAAAAAAAAATATATAAAAATAATATAAAAAAAAATATATACAAAAATAAATAATAAATAAAAAAAAAAAAAAAAGAAAAAAAAAAAAAAAAAAAAAAAAAATAAAAAAAAAAAAAAAAATATATATATATATATATATATATATATATATATATATATATATATAGCCATCAACGTGATATATAGTGTTAATTCACTTTATTGGTTGGGATATATGTTGATAATGTGGATAAACATAGATAACTGCTGGTCATCTTTAACCAAACCAAAAATTGTATTTATATATATAAAAGCACCTTATATAACATAGTGTATGGTTGTTCCATCAATAGTAACAAACCATTCATATCTTAATTTCTTTATGTTTATGGAAGCACCAAAAACTTATTTTATAATAAATTACTTGTAAATGTAGATTAAAGTTAACTAATATTTGAGTTAAGCTATATTAATTTTTTGTGTATATTTTTATTCTCTCTTTTTTTTCTTTCTTAAAATTTTTCTCTAATTTATTGTGATGTTTGTTGATAGTTACATTCTTATATTCATCAAATTTAGTTGACCTTTTGTGCATGAAAATTTAAAATGTTAAGATGAGATAATATGAAAATTATGCATATAACACACGTTCTATTTTCAAAATTAAAAATAAATAAGAATTTGGTCACATAAAAATCGACTCTCTCTTTTTCTTTAGTGAAGTTTTTTATGCATGCATATGTAAACTCAGGATCACAATGTTGGAAAGTGAAAATCTTAATAAATATATAATAATAATAATAATAATAATAATAATAATAATAATGTATTTCAAACATTTTTAAACTATTATATTAATTAATTGATATTTAATGAGACATTATATTTGAGATTTATTTTTCGTGTGATTAAATTCTTTAATTTTAATAATAATTATTATTATTATGATCAGTCAATTGGACTAGCAAGACGTAACTGCCAAAAAAATTATTTTTTATTTCAATGTTAACTTAATGCAGAATTTGAGAATTTTCTTTTACTAATATTAATTACTTTCTTGATTTATATACATAAAAAAAGACAGAAACGTAAAAGTAATCAACAAAAAGTTTCATTTAATCTAAAATTTTGTGCAAATTTCATTTATTCTTTTACCAGGAACAATTACCGACACAATATGAACGTAAATGACTAGCATAGAATTTAGCGTATACGTATTTCTTCTAAATATAATTTATTTCAGATGCGAAATATATCATACATGCAATTCATTATCACTTATCTCAATCAATGTTAATGAGTTAATTAAATTTAAACATTATGATTTTAGAAGTTACTAGCTAAATTACACCTATATATTATTTATTCTTCTAATTTTATGAATTTATTTTTCATTTATTTTTAAGTTATTTTTAAAATTCTGAAAGTATTGTATCTTTAATTATATTTTTCTCTTTGTGTACTTTATTATTATTATTTAATTTAGCATACCTATTTAAACTTTTTTAGCATACTTAAAATTATGTGTATTAAACCCATCATAACTTTTTTTAAGAATTTTTATTGTATTACAATCTTTAATTTAATATATTAATATTCAATAAAAATGAATTATCAACTCCATAAATTAACATCTTTGAAGGTATAATTTCATTTTGTTAAAAAAAATAAAAATATTTTAAAATATATAAATGAGTACAAATCTCATTTTATAAGTTAATTTTATAAAATTTATCTTTAATATATTTTTTAAAAAAAAACTAAAAAAAATTATTTATTCTAAGTGTAAATTTTTTTGTTGAAAAAAGAAAACCCTCTTGATGTTCAAGAAACAAAGATTTAGACATTCTAACCATCACCCCTTCATTCTTATCTATCTATCTATAATAGGATCTCACACTTTATCATAAAAGTAGTTAAAATAGAATGAATGAAATATGTAGCATTCCCATTTTTGTTGCCCATTTAACCTTTCCAACTCACTCTTACTATACAAGGACACAACAAACCATTATACTTACCAACTTACAAAATCATTTAACCTAATGTCTAAGATTTTAATGTAATAGTATTAATAATGTGTTAGGTATTTTATATCCTCCATTATGTCACCCATAATCTTCTTCTACTATGTATCATTTTCACTACATTTTTTTTTCAAGTAGAAGTAAATTGCAACTACATTTCTTGTACCCCTCTTAAAATCCAAGGTGGAATCTACCACCAAAAGATATTATTTCCATGATATAACTTAAACAAGGTTTCAATAGTTATGATTGAAATTGGAAAATAGGGTCCATTTTTATGATTAAGATGGAAGATTAAGCAAAATACTTCAACAATCGTTTCATTATGTTTTATTAATTTAAATTTTGTTGGGTGATGTCTTTGTACCCACGCAAACCGTTTAAGATGAGGCCTATGGGTCCCATTCTAGTTGATAAATTAGATAACAAATACAATTCTTGAGTTCTTTTTTAGCTACAATCGCCAAAATTGAAATTTTCAATTAAACTTTTTAGACTATTTCAACAAATTAGTGGACCAACATAGCCAACCTTTTGTGTATATTATTCTTATTCACATGGTTCTTTTTTTCATCAAATTTCTGGATCATGTCATGTGTTAGAACTATGGGATTCATTTGCCTCTTGAATTGCAAAGTTGAAGAACAATATCATTTCCAAACTCTACCTTTTTTAGTAGGTGTTGGGTTAGGTTTGAATTTCTATTATGCAATTATAAGAATTGGATACAATTTAATTTAGTTTAGTTTTATTTTAATTTAATCTAAAATCTGAAGGAAGCTAATTATGTTTTATGTTTGATTTGAATTAATTTTGTAAGTTCTATCATATAAATTTTTTACTGTAATTACTGCAAAATTGTTAAATAATATATGACAACAAAAATTAAACAAAGAGAATTTTTGTTACTTTTTTATATAACTGCTATTGTAATTTCAACTTTCATTTATATTTATGATAAATGAGTTAAGTAGTTTTGTAATAAAAAAAACTATAAGTATAAATACACATTTAGTATTATTGAGAAATATAAGTATAATACAATTAAACTGTAAATTAATTTTCAAGAATTAAATTAATGTATATTCATTAATTATGAGTGAACTCAAAATATATAATATAATATTTAAATATAATAATTTTAAATTTCAAAACGAAATAAAACTGTTAAGTAAAATTAATTTTTGATTAGTATTCAGCTTTTTGGATTATTTTTTGGGTGGATTTGACCATGCTTTTGCTTCTTAGGGGAATTGAATTGGGATTAAGTTGGAAGAATTCTGAGGGCTTCCAACAGAAAAAATCAATGTAATTTTTTTATCCTTTTTCTTTGTTTCACATTTTGAAATAGTTAGGGTTTGTTGGTCAGAAAAGGGGGAAATTAGGATTAAGGGCTTCCATCAGTAATTAACTTTGAAAAGAGAGTTTTGCTTTGATGTTCCTTCCAAGAAAGATGGTCTAACTTTGAATTTAAAACCCTTTTTATTTTTCCCTTTTGTTTACTTCTTTGCCCTTTTGCCTATTCAATAATGCATCATAAATGGTCCCATCTTGGCATTCAACCTTCATTTAGCACATACTCTAACACCTTTCTTTTCAACTTTCAAATACACAAATGCTCATAATGTAACCCATTAGCACAAACAAATATTTTAATGTAACCCATTTGCTACAAAGCATTCCAAGAATTGAACTTTGCTCAAAGATTTGTTATGTGCTCATTTTCTCGTGTTGTTGTGTTGTTGTATGCTAAATCCGTTTTTTTTATAGGCAATAAAAAATCAATAAATGTGAATTACTTCAGAGATGAAGGTGGTCCAACTCGTATACAAAAAACTCAAGTCAACTCACCTAATTGAACCTTGAGATTCCACCTAAAAGAATAAATATCTGAAAAAAACATCAACAAATCATCCTCATACAGACTAGAGGGTCAAGACACCAGTCAGAAAATGAAAAAAGCGTAGCATGAGACTTGGTAGTGACCCACAACCAAGCCTTTAATTGAACCAAGGCAAAAACTTCTGAAACGTTAGCCACACCCCTATTAAAAATTACATTAGCCACACCCCTATTAAAAATTACATTGTTCCTATGCTTACACAACTCGCTTACCACTACAATCCATACCGCTTCCCATACATCGCCTGAAACATTTATGAGTATGAACTGGGAAAAATTCAGCAAAGGAACGTTGTGAGACACGAACTGCACTCCAATCCATTCAAAGCAATGACTTCAAACTAGCCAAACAAATTTACACTCGAAAAACTATCTAACACGATCTCACGCTTTCCCAAATTGATCCTGGTGGCTATCTTATTCTCCTCTAGACAAAACTACATAATAATGTTAGATTTTAAATTTAATTCAATTTTATAAAATTAGTTTATAAGATAAAATTTACATTCATTTATACACTACAAAATATTATTATCTCTAGTCGAAATGGATTATTAGTTGTTGTGAATGGTTGGATTTGGATCTAAATTCAAATATTATGTTTGGTTTTAGCTGGCAAATATGTACTAAATAGATTTTATAATGGGAGGAAAATTTAGGTTAATTATATTAGCAGTGGGGTGGGGGAATTTTAAGCAGTAGGGCCAAGTGAGAAAGAGTGAAAAACTGAAGGTGTTGTAGTGCAGTGGAGACTTGACAAAAGCAAAAGCAATTTGTTGGAGGGCCAAAGCAGAACATAACATTCACCAAGGTAGCAGCAATAGATTCCTTTTATAAAACAGATATTGAAATATGGATATTATTTTGGAAAGTACAGATGGATGTGATAACGTATGGGAACAAAATTTTGAATCCTCATCACATTATTTTCCAAATATATGGTGCCATGCCAATTAGTCGGTGAGTGGCGGTGCATTCCTGTTCTTCCTACTTCTTAAGGCTACCTTTCTCTTTCTGGGTTTCAATTGGATCACCTAATTACTCAGCTTTTTCATTCTCCATCCAACATCTATTTAATTCAATCAGGACAATAATACTATCAAACTTCAAATAATTCAACTCACTATTTTGCTAGCCATGTCCATTTCAACAAACAAATTCATGAATTTAAAGAAGAAAAAGACACATGATTCAGAATTCTAAAATCATATGTTGGACTACATTTTCTATATCAGTGTAACAGGTTCTGAACCTGATATAAGCTAACTAGTATTCTTGATTGTGGGGAAAACGACAAACTTTTTCTGATACGGTTTCCATCTGTTGAAGTTAATAAGGTTTTTGTCTTAAAAGGTGCCACCCCTGCGAAATAAAATTGGCACACAAGAGGCTTGTGGACAAAGTAAAATAAGTGAAATTTAAGTTTTAAGCAGCTATCTTCTAAAACAGTCTGATTTTGTACCTGATTTCATTGGTTGGAAGGAGGGTATATTAATATTCATATAAAGAAAACAAAGTTTCTTAGGAAGCATACCCACATAATGACTCAAGCATCTGCAGCCATAACTGGCCCCACCCTTGCTGTGGGTCTGGTCCACCAACTCATGTGTGTGGTTTGGTGGGCCCTTTCATTTGTTGCCTTAATAAAAAAAATTGAGGAGGAGCTGGCAGAATTATCAAATTAAAAGTAATATTTTCAGTCACAAAATTCTAGACTTTGCAAAAATTCACTGCAAACCCAAACTATATACATACATAAAGCAGTTACTACACAAGAACTGTTAGACATTTTTTACTTGTCTGATGTAAGGAACAGATGTAAGATTATGAATATGGTATATAATCATATTTGTTTTCAGAAATGTAATCAGAAGGTTGCTATCTGAGTTTTTGTGTGTGTAAAAGAGCATTTATTAAAAAGTGTTACTTCTTCAAATGAGATTTATTATTTTGAGAAACTAGTTTTTGACTGTTAGACACGATACTAGTCTTATTTAATAGATATAGTGAAAAGCATTTAACTGTTGAAGTGTGATTCTCCATTTTGTCAAAAAGCATAAAAATTCAGAAAATTGTTTGATTTTGTTTGACTGAAGAACATTTGATTCCCCCCAAACCACCTAGGCTTAGCCTCCTTTGGTTATCATTTCATTGAATTCAAACCGCCTATTTCTCACACAGTCGAAATAAAACCATTAGCTATCTACTTCACTTCTACTCTCTCTCATACATTACACACCCAAAATACAGTTTTGACATCTTGTCTGAAAACTCTCTTTCCCTTCGAACTTTTTCTCTGTCTCTCATTCCAACACTTGCTTAGGTTCCAATCTGATATTCCAGGTAAACCTTTCTTTGTACATATCAAAAAAACAGAACACCATCCATGGCTGCCAACAAGTTTGCAACCATGTTACACAGAAACACCAACAAAATCACCCTTGTTCTTGTCTATGCCATCCTAGAATGGATTCTCATCATCCTCCTGCTCCTCAATTCTCTCTTTTCTTATCTAATCATAAAGTTTGCCGATTACTTTGGCCTCAAAAGGCCCTGCATATGGTGCACCAGAATCGATCACATCATAGAGTCTGGGAAGAACAAGACTTCTTGCAGAGATCTTGTGTGCGAAGCTCATGCCTCTGAGATTTCCAAACTGGGGTTCTGCTCCAATCATCAAAAACTGGCTGAGTCACAAGCCATGTGTGAGGATTGCTCCTCCTCGTCCCAACCCGATTATGTCAAACTCTCACGGAATTTTGGTTTCTTTCCATGGATGAAGCAGATAGGTATGGTTCAGGATGAGAGTGCTGATGCTGGTGACAAAGCAATTGTGAAGGTGGAAGAGGCTATGAGGTGTTCTTGCTGTGGTGTCAACTTTGACAAGAGATTCTACCCTCCTTGCATTTTGATCAAGCCTTCTCTCAATGTTTTGGAGTACGACCAGAAGCAGAATTTGGTGACAGAACGCGGGGTTGGTGTAGAGATTGATGAAGATCACACCAGATCGGATATTGTGCTTGATCATCATGAGGATGGACAGGGGAATGGAGAAAACAAGGAAAGCCACATGGTGGTTGAGGTTGATCAGGGTTTGGATAGAAAGGATGAGGAGGCAGAGAAGAGTTGTGATTGTTCTGTATGTGATGCTAGCGTGGATATTCTTTGTGATGAAATTTGCAAGTTGGATTTGGGTGTGGAGAAAGGGAAAGAAACAATTGAAGAGGAAAGTTTGAATGCCAGTAAGAGTATGGATGATGATGCTGATGATGATCAAGCTTGTGAGAAATCCGCTGCTCAAGTTGATTGTACCAGAGAGATAACTGTGGAGACTCCACCCAAACATCTGGAATTTTTCATTCATGGTGATGATTGCAGATTGATTCCGGTTGAATTGGTTGACTCCCCCGCTACAGAAAATAGGACTCACAGCAGGTATATGGTGGGAGGTGAAGGACTCAACAGCAATGAAGATTTTATTCTGGACTTTGATATGAGTGCTGATGCAGAAGCTGAACCGCTTGTTGAAAATTGGCACATTTCTGGGGATATTGTGGCAGAATTTTCATGCCAGGAGAATGAAAATGCGGCTGAATCAGTTCAGTTAAGGACCACAGGGCAGTCCCCACTGTTGTCACGAGTAGAAGAAGAAAATTTGGTGCAGAATTGTCAAGATATGAGATTTTTTCAACCTGCTGATGACTTCACCAAGGATGAGAACGTTGAAGCAAACATGGAAAGCAGAGATGCAGAACAATGTTCAGATGTTTCTCTAGGTTCTAATTATTTCCCCCCCCTTAATAAGCCCTTTCAGTTTGTCATACTTTTTTGCTTCTTGATTTTCTAAATGCAATTATCTCTAATGCTTTCTTAATTGCTGCAGCATCTGAAGATGCATCACAAATGCAAGGTGAGGAATATGAAGCAGAAGTCTCAATAGGGACTGAAATTCCTGATCAGGAGCAAGTGGATGAGTATCAAAGCCAGGATGTTCTTTTGGATACAAATCAACAAATAGAAGAAGATCCATCTACTAGCGCTGTCAGATTTAATGTGCAAGATGAAAGTGGTAAACCTCAACTTCTTATCTTCCATTTTCCTGAAGTTCATTTTTAAAACTTTCTGATAATTCAATTTTTTAATTGCAATTTATAACTAGGTGATGACAAAGGTGAAGAGTTTGTAGAATTTAAAACCTTGTCAATCGAAGTGAGAATGCCAACAGTAAATAACCATTTGCCATCTTTATTGGTGCTTAACGAGAATGAGGAAGAAAAAGTTCCTGACACACCCACTTCTGTGGAGAGTCTACATCAGCTACACAAGAAATTGCTTCTTCTTGAGAGGAAAGAATCAGGAACAGAAGAGTCATTGGATGGAAGTGTGATAAGTGATATAGAATGTGGGGAGGTAACCATGGAAAAGTTAAAAGCAGCATTGAAATCTGAAAGGAAAGCTTTGAGCACTCTGTATGCAGAACTAGAAGAAGAGAGAAGTGCATCTGCTATAGCTGCCAATCAAACAATGGCGATGATAAATAGGCTTCAGGAAGAGAAAGCAGCAATGCAGATGGAAGCCTTGCAGTATCAGAGAATGATGGAAGAACAATCCGAGTATGATCAGGAGGCTTTGCAACTATTGAATGAGCTCATGATGAAGAGGGAGAAAGAGAAGCAAGAGCTGGAAAAGGAGCTTGAAATATTTAGAAAAAAGGTTCATGACTATGAGGTAAGAGAAAAGATGGTGATGTCAAGAAGAGATGGTAGCATGAGAAGCAGAACTTCGTCTCCCTCTTGTAGCAATGCTGAAGATAGTGATGGATTGTCCATTGACTTGAATCATGAAGCAAAGGAAGAAAACGGGTTTTATAGTCATCAAGAATGCAGCAACCAGAACACCCCCGTAGATGCGGTCTTATATTTGGAGGAATCATTGGCAAACTTTGAGGAAGAGAGGTTACAAATTCTAGAACAGCTCAAGGTACTGGAAGAAAAGCTAGTTATATTGAATTATGAGGAAGAGCACTGCTCAGATGATGCTAAATCAGTAGAACTTTCCGAAGAGAATGGGAATGGATACCATGATGATGATGATCACGAAGGTCAGGTAAATGGATTTGCTAATGGTCATGCAAAGGAAATAAATGGAAAACATCATAAAGGGAGGAAAATCATGGGTGCAAAAGCCAAGCGACTCCTCCCACTTTTCGATGCAATGAGTTCAGAAGCAGAAGACGTGGAGTTGAGTGGAGACGAGTTAGATTTGCCCCACTTGCAAGACAATTCAGTTGAAAAGGTTAACATGGTGAAGAAAAAGTTTGCTTTAGAAGAGGAAGTGGATAATGTTTACGAGAGACTACAGGTGCTGGAGGCAGACAGAGAGTTTCTAAAGCATTGTATCAGCTCCTTGAGAAAAGGGGACAAAGGGTTAGATCTTCTCCAAGAAATTTTACAACATCTTCGTGATCTGAGGAATGTTGAACTCAGGGTCAAGAACATGGGAGAGCTAGCAGTGTAAGAAGTCTAAAAGCTCAAATAGGTAAATACATTGAATTAATTAATAATATGAAGTTTTGTACAAATCACCATGCATATAGAAACTAAAGTCTTCATTTATGCACTTATATGATCATTGTAGATTTGTTACATTGGAGTTGATCTAGAAGCTGGAAATGAAGCATGCATGAGCATTACAGTGGTGTACATATATAGGAGAGGACACCAATGAATGCATGAGTTAAATTTGAAGAAAAAAAGGTTGAGTGGGAGTTCCCTGATGGAGAGGGGAGAATCCTGGTGCTGTCTGTCTGATGAAATGGTGGACAAGAAAACAGAAGTGTGCCATTGTCTTTGATGTTTCTTTTGTCCAAGTAAACCCAAATTTTTGGTGGGTTGTGTCCATCATCACCTTTTGTGGGAAAAGGAGGATGATGAGCATATGTGTGTGTAGGCTAGTGAGGTGAAGCCACCCTGTCACTTGTATTTTGTGAGCATGGACCTAGCTTGCAAAGCTGGAGACATCCAAAAAAGATTCCAGTGCCAGGTAAAATAGCACTGGTTTCATAGACAGACAGAATTAGGGCCACTAGTTTTGTCATTTCTTTCATTTTTTCTTTTCAGTTAGAGTGAAGATTGGGGTCAGTAGCCTCTCTCTTCTCTTCTTTTGCATCCTTTTACTTTGAGTTTGTTTATTTCTGAGGGGGAAAAATCTGAGTCACTTGTATACTACATCATGTATTCATTTGTAATTATATAAAAAAAAAGTGAGTGTTTGTTTATAGTGCTTGGAAATAACATGAGATACAAGTTTTATTTCTAGTTTAAACCTTACGCTGCTTTCACGTTGGAATATTTGATTGTGCTTTAAGCAAAATGCAACTTCTTCTTTGATTAGGTTCAAAACAATGCAACTGAAGTAAAATATATAAGTTAATATTCTGCGTTGAAACAAGCGCCTTTATTTATTTATTTATTGATAAAGTGAGTACGTTTCCGAATGCTTTATAAGTATGAATAGGGATGCTAGTGATGCCAAGAAACCAAATATTTTTCTGCTGCAAACATAAAAATCTGAAAAAATGGGTTTACAATATTAATACTTAATTTCTAATTCATATTCTATGTATCAAGATTGTCAACTTATCTTTGATATTAAATATTTTTGGGTGACCAATAATAAGTGATATAATAAATTCAGCAAAATCTTATTAATAAATTCTAAATAAATCTAATATCATTTTAATTTATAAAAATTAATTTTAACTCAATCTTACAAAATCAACTTCTATATATATTATATATATATATATTATATATATATATTATAGATTGATCTTATTTTTATGTGCATCAATTTATAATTTTATTTTAAATATAAAGTATAATACATTCTTAAATAAACCTAATTTTGATATTATTTTACTAACAAAATCAACATTTTTATTTTATTACGAAGGAAATGTAAGTTCAAATAATTGTATCCAGAGTAGCTCAAACACCAAATAGGTATGGTTACAAAAGAAGAGCTGCGAAAATAAGATGTAGTGGAACCAAGATGTTTTTCGTGAAAACAAATATAGAATTTTATTTTATTTATAAATTAATCGGATTTATGAGTTTTTTTTTTAATTAGATTGAAAATCTTAAATTTTTAATGTGTATGATTCAAAACTTATTACAAAAGTCAACAATACCTATTTATAAGACTACAATAGCAAGCTATCTAACATGAGTGACTAAGAACAACTAATTTAAAAAAGTATAGAAACAAATACAAAAGGCCCAAAACAAAAATACATAACTTTTATTCTACAATGTATTCATGTATTCATCGCCCAGTGTCTATAAAATGAGAAAAAAATATCTTTAATTGCTGTTCACTACCTCATCCCAATTCAAAGTATTTCTTTGACACAATATCTAAATTTTAAGGTTTGTAACACTTGTTGAAATAGAAATACCTTAATTTCTACACCTTAATCTAGGTTTAGAAACATATTCCTGAGAAGTGTTAAGTTATATTAAAACTTACAATCCCTGTGAGTCTAAATAACTAATTACACGATAAATACATCTCAACATCTTAAAGACAAGTTAAATGGGAAATTAATTAAAAAATCATACCTAATGTGGACTAATACAAAAATTAATTATGAAAACCGTGCTAATCTAGGTTCACAAGTACGGGTTCAAACCCATCCTTATAAATAGGTTAACGAATATCATGTTAAAGTACACATTTATTAGTATTTATCATATTCAACCTCTCAAAGATCAAACACTAATTTGAACGTCGCAGAACTTTTATGAATATCCCTTGAGTCCCGACTAAAGATCAAGATCGAATGAAGACGCCTGCCAACACCCAAAAGACCGAAGACCAACCTTAATTAGTGAAGGAAACCTTCCTAAAATAGAGTATCAATCAACACCTGAAAACGAAACCTTCAAATAATACAATTTGTTAACCACTTAACGAAATGAATGTTGATTTCAAAGGCATCAACCTTCTACAAAATGATTATATAATGATAACAGTAGAAATAGAGTAGTTTATCATCACGAAAACCCTTGTAAACCTAAGTTAAAACAATTTTCGTAGTTAATTTTCATATTAGTATGATATTAAATACAACTTTTTAGTTAATTTTTTACTTAACTTATCTTATGATATCGAGGTGTATTTATCCGCATAATTAGTTATTTAGGCCAAGGGATTTCCGCACTATATAACACACTTATCATTATTTCTACTCTTGACTTTAGGCAACATAAAAATTATAATTGAAAGCGTATTCTTGCTGCAAACATTCCTTAAATTTCCTTTTAAGTTCTTGATCTTGGCGATCTTCCTTTTATATTACTTTTGTTTCAATATATTTTAATTTTCTCTATTTTTAAATGAATTATTTTTCCTATATAACTTTTCTTTATTAATTGTCTGGAAAATTTGGAATGTTTACAATGTAAATACACTTTAAGTTGTTATAATTATTTTTATTGAATAGTAATTTTCTTAATATCAATTAAAAATTATGAGTTTAATATGAAAATATAATATTATATTATTAAATTTAATTAATATACTATATTAAGAAATATAATAGTTAATGTAATGAAAGAAAAATATCAGTATATATATATATATATATATTAGAGAGAGAGACTAATAATTCTGAACTTTTCGTCTTTTCACAATTTGCTATAATCTTAAACTTCAAATTTTAATGGTATAAATGCATACAAATTGTGATGTATTTCCTTTCGTCAAAATATAAAAAGTATTTATTACTTTTATTTTTTTGCAAAAATAATTAAAAAATGAAAAATAATTGAGCTTGAGGAATGGGAGTGCCCTATAGGTTACGCTAACTATTTAGAGTAATATTCGAAACCAAATGGTGAGATGAGAGGTCCATTTTGCAATGAAGATGCCTTAAAGCAATATCCATCAATGGCAAGGCACATTTTCACCAACCTCTCTCCTTCTTTGTCCCATCCCAAGAAAAGGTCAATCTCCAAAATCTTCTTCACTTTCTCATCCCCTCTTTGCACTATTATATTTTCATTTACTCTCTCCAAATTTAAGTTCATGATGTTTAATCACTAAAAAAATAATTAAATAATAATTAATTTTAGAGATAATAAATAATTAATCACATCAAATTAGATACTATTTTAAACACTAAAAAAATATTAGTATTTAAAGTGATTTTTTTTTTTTTTAAAAATGTTTTCATGTTAAACATCATTATACAACTTGACATTTGAGCTAGGCTGACACCCTAAGCCCAACACTCGCTAGGATAGGCTCGAAATGACTATGATACCAAATTAAGAAGTGGACTTTAAGCCTAACTCAACCCCATAAAACGGACTCATGAGGTGAGGTTTGTACCCACTTATATACAATGAAATGTTCTAATCTCTAGTTGATGTGGGATCTCCAACATTATCAGTACACGCATTCCCTTCACGAAAAATATGAGTAACCCTAAACATGATTTTCCCATGGTAATTAAGACAAGTATTCTATCAATTCCGAAGCATCCAATAAACATTTGTTCTAGTAGTAAACGCAGCACAAACTAAGGCAAAATCACATTCCAACCAGACATTAGTAAGCCCCATCTTTTGAGTTTCCTCCATAACATGTATAACCTCATAAAACTCAGCAACCAGAGCAGTCTAAACTTCAAGGAACGTAGAGAAAACTCCAATAAATTCCCCCATACTCCCACAGAAAATACTTCCACAAGTAGCAAGAACAGGATATCCCCTAGCAGCCCCCATCAATGTTAATTTTAACCTAGTCTGGTGAAGGAAACTCTCATCTCACAGGAAGAGGACGAAGAATTGTACGAGTATTAATACAAAAAAACTTCACGTTGAAATCCAACACATCATTTTTCATAGAAGCTCTAAAGTGAATTTTATTATTAATAAAAAATTATAAAATGATTTCTAAATTGGTATCTAAATTAGCTACCTAGGTTTTAACTAATAATATTTTAGATTATAAATTAGTCTCTAAAAGACTAATAGAGTCTAACTTAAAATACAAATTGGTAAGCAGCTAATGGTTAGATATCAATTCAGAAACTATTTTGTAAATTTTTATTAATAGAATAATAATTTTTTTTTTAGTTTATAGAATGGTATCTAATTTAGTCAAATAGTAACTAATTATTTTAGTCCAAAAAAATTAATTTTTATTCAATATTTTTTTTTTGTAGTGTATATTTATTTTAAAATGTTAGAATATCATTTATATTCACTGTTTTTATTTTTGAGAAAATATTGTAGTTACGACCATCTTAATTATAGTTGAATGAGATTTCTCTTCCTTCGTTTAAAGATTGACTAAAAGTTTGGGGAATTTAGGGTTAATATGAAAGTTTTATTGATTTGTGAATTCAGTAGTATTAGTATAAAAGAAATGTTTTATATCAAAATTTAGAATTAATTATGTAATGTAAGAGTTTGATGTGGATGTAAGAGATGTAACTTTATGTTGAATTTTTTATTTAATATAAAAATGGTTTTATGCATTTCTCCATCAGACTAATTCCTAGCAAACATAAATGTGTATCACACAAGGAATAATTATAGAGCAATGCATAGTTCGATGTAAATATTTTCATTTTTTTAAAATGCAATTGGTTTCGACTTAAAACCAAAAACTTGATATGCACAGAAAACCAGTTTAGATATACATACAATATAACCCAAATATTTGTACTAAAAGTTCAATAAAAAAAACTTCAATCCTACCTAAAAATGAGTTAAACAATATAATAAATCAAACTACATTATTATTTATGTTGAAAAAAAAAGTTATCAATTGTTCTCTTATTTGCATGTAATCTAGGGACAATGAAGATAAATTGTTAAATATATAAACATTTGACTCACATTAAGATAGTAAAATACACTTTAGCAAATGTTGAATATGTCATCTTTATCATAAATTAGTCATACATGCACAAATGATGATTGTCATATAGTATATGATGTAGTAGTCACGTTTGAAGGAATTCGCTTTCCTATTACACTATTTTTAACAGCATAATCGATTATATATACTGTTTTTTTCACTCAATCGATTATCTGTTATACAAAATCAAGACAATGCTAACCTGAGATCAAGCAACCACTGCGAAACTCACTCCCTTACCACTCTGATGCCTCACGAACCTCTCCAAGCTCAGTGAACCAATTCACAAGTCTGTAAACATAGTTTGAGTTTCTTTGAGTGAATTCTGAAGTTTCACATCCATGGTTTTATATACAAATGAAACAACAATTTGTGGCACACATCTACTCTCACTCGCTGCATTGATAGCATTCAAATGCACTCTGTGGTCAAAGAATTTCTGAGCCAGAGTCACGAATCTCATATCATGCGTAAAGAGTGCAATAGTGCATGACAGATGTCGTGCTTAAGCTTTGTCGTTGCATGGAAAAGAGACTCCTGGAGAATAAATGAAGAAAAGCAAGGGTAGATTCGTAAGTTCAATGTGTGACGTGACTTTCCATTCACTTCTCATTTCTCTTCATTCTTCACATGAATCCCTAAACTCCTCTCTCACCCACATGCAACCTTGAAACCAAACGAGAGTGGCACTCAACATTCGTCATCGACAACAGTGTCACCCCTAGATCCAAACACTGTATAAAAGAATTATCTCGAAAATCTTTCAAACTAAAGAAATTATGTGAAAAGATCTTTAGTCACATACAAAGTAAAAAGAATAAACTTTAATATAAATTTTGCTTCAAATCTTGATTTTCTAAAAATTGATGAATTTATTAAACAATTATGCTGATTGCACATTTTATTTGTAACATGATTTTTTTTATAAATAGTTATATTGTTGTGTTTGATTTTGAATTTACCGTTATTTTCATGGTTGATGATGATTGTAATGATCCGTAAATAAAAAATAATTCAAATTGAATGTATTTTAAATTTTTAAAAAGTATAAAATTTCTGGTCCAAGTAAAATTTTGTTAAAAAGAGACTGAGAATAATTGTCTCTGACGGAAGATGCCTTTTGAAAAACAAAATTAAAGGCAATACAATCTTGTCATATAAATTATAATGCACAACTAAAAGTTATAATACTCTCTTTCGGTTTTACATCGTAATTTTTTTTCCTTCTCTTCACACATCTTCCCAAATAAATTCTCTCTCAAACCATATCAAGAACATATATCTCCAAATTTATTCTCTTTTCTCTCTATTTCTGAAGTAATTTTAAAAGTTTATTAAAAAAAGTTGTAAAATAATATATAGTATTATATTATTAAAATAATTGTTAAGTGAGTGTAACTTTTTTGGATGATGTGAAAGTATTGATATAGGTTTCGAGGCATTTTCGGAAGTTTGTGATGAGTCTTTTAAAGACACCAACATTTATACATCACTAGTCAAGAAAACACATACATACCCATGCATATAACCTCAACAAGCCCTGCAAAAATGTCAAACTATGAAGTATGGGTTCACATCTAAAATAAGGCGGGAACATGAAACACATCATACTATCATATGAAAAATGATGTGGGGAACTATTTTTCAACATGGAGAATGATGAAAAATTAAATTTGAATGAGTGGATCACCAATTAGTTTTGTACTGTTCAATGTTGTTGTTTATAAAATTAAGCTACAAAAATACATTGTCCATTTATCACTATTTAGTCCATCTCAACTAAAACACTGAGGAATGGTCATGATTCATGATCTCTTTTATTTCACGTGCATGTTAAAATCCTACATAATTTCTATTGACTTTTGAGCCAAAGGAAACAAAGAATCCCATGGTCTCTTAAGGAAATCAAATGCTATAATTGTTCTTTTTCTATGAACCTTTTGAGATATATTTGGTGTTTTTTTCAACACATTGCTTTAGAAAATTTAATGCCGTAAGTTAGAGTATTTAATGTATGTATGTTCTAAGTGATGGTGATGGTGATTCTAAGTGTCTATTTATAAGTTTTAAAGTTTTCATGTCTAGATGATTGTAAGGTTAATGGATCTTGTAAAACAAGACATTATATTAACTTAGAACTTGACCTCCAGTAGCTTTATAAGGTGGAATTTTGGAAAGTCTTTTAAATCTTACATGAGAGTCAAAATTTTGTAATCATCCATTCTAAACTATGAGAGTCAAATACTATAAGCATAATACTTAAGAGTAAACTATGTAACTCATGTACGAAGAACATCAAAGTTTCTACCAAGTGTAAAAATTAAAAAAATGGGAATCTTTTTTTTTTTTCTTTCGCCACCAAAAGAAAAGGATGAGATGATTTGAAGTGACATTTTGGGAGAATTTTAAATTTCACTTCACCTCATAATAACTTTGGAGAATTAGAAATATCATTTTGTCTTATATTACGAAGTGAGCTTTAAGCCTAACTCAACCCCATAAAACCAACTCATGAGGTGAGGTTTGCACCCACTTATATACAATGAAATATTCTCATCTCTAGTCGATGTGGGATCTCCAACATCTTATATTACATTTTTTCCAAAACATCATATCATAACACTCCTCATATTACTTTGTTCTCGTAAGTACCTCACATTGTGTTTGTATCCACGTATTTATTGTACTCGATGATAGAAATGTGGGATTCCACGTGTTTGTATCCAGATATTTGCAGTGATTTATAGGCAAGGAAAGACACACACATATGAGTTTGAGAGACTTTCTCATTGATAAGTGTCATATTTCAATAATATTTCATATTAAAACAGTCACTTATGGATATTAATTGATAAAATAAACATTAAATAAACCCTAATTTGTAAAGTTATACCTTTTTACATATTTTGTGATTTTAATTTGAATAAAAACTATTTATTTCTAAATTTGTGTTAATTTAAGGATTATAGGGAACAATGTAGAAGATTGGGCAAAAGGAGAATATACAAAGCTAAAAAGGGGAAGTTGGAACACACCAACACTCACCAAAGCTCGCCCATCAAAATGCTTGAGACAGTTTTTTGGAATTTGGAGACTAAGGTAGACATCCCAATATAATATCCTTGTTGGACTAAGAGCATACGCAAATTTTGGCTCATCATGACCACATATATGAAAACTCAATCATCTTTGTTTTTAGGAACTATGTCATTCAAGTCTTCATCTAAAAATATGATGGTCGAAGATTTGACGACGGGTATGAAATCTTTAGACATTCATTACCACTTGAAAATATTGTTTTCTAGACGAACTTATGCATCCTCCTCTACAAACCCTTCTATGATAGTGTTGAATTCCCTAAAAAATAGGATCATAATGGTTGTCATCTGTTCGATGTCGTTTCTCGATTCATCCTTCTTAACTTTTAGCAAACTCATTACCTTCCTACATTTTTTGTATAGCACCAAACTTCCTTCTTTGATTAACTTGTTAATTTGTTGGATTGGTGCATAACACTTCTTTCTGTCATGGCCATTGATGCAATATGAAACCTAGACCATGCATCACATTAAGGACAAAGCTATTTAACCGATTATATTTTGAATGTAACAACTTTATTGTGTTCCTCTCCTTCAAAAGTTGACATTTTGATATGTTGAGTGATGTTGGTTTAAAATCTATACCACGTGATTACAATTATAAATTGAATGGCATTAGTCATTTTTCAATGATTAGGAATCATAATTTGTCTAACTACCTCGTGAGTCTTATTGCAAACTCTTGTACGGAGTGCCATTGTTTTTCTTCTCCTTGATCCATTTTCAATCCAGAACTTCTTTGGCATCCATGTAGGATGCAACTCAAGATCGGGCTTCACCCATGTATTTTGTTGGCTTTTGAATCAAAGACTCGTCAAAAGGACTAATTTGGAGCCCTCTAACAAAGGCATTTATGAACATAATCTCATTTGGCTTAGGGATCTATAACATAACATCACAGAATATACTCAAGTACTCCTTCAACAACTTTGAAATATATTTTTTGACATTAAATATGTCACTAAACTTAGGTGGCTTCATCTTTTTTTATTGCAAATTTGACTACAAAACAACCCAGACAAGTCCTCAAAGGATTTCACCACTTAATTTGGTAGACTGGTGAACCAATTTAATGTTGTACTTACCAGGGTGCCAATAAACATTTTGGATTGTACTCCATCAAATCTCCTTAGTTGATACTTGAAAATAGGTCTTGTGTACTAATAAGTCAATCAAGTTTTTGGATCATGTAATGAATTGGAATTGATTCATTCATGACCTTGATAAAGAACCATTAGAAGTCTTATTGATTTATCTAAAGGTCGAGATTTATCCTTTTTATGTTAGTCAAAGTGATTGTTGCAATTTATTGTTCCTTTTATGAAATTGTTCTTGATCTTTCTTAGCCCCCTCGACTTTCTGTTGAACTTTCTCTTTCTATTGCTTCAAGTCATTCACCATTTGCGTGACATGTTGTAGAGTAGGAACATCATCATCCTTACTATGTTGGAAATTTGTTCGTGACCCTTTTATTGTCGAGTTTCAATTCATTTAGAAGGGATTGTTTTTATGAAGTAGGAATAATTTTATTTATCCTAAAGTGGACACCAAAATATTTAGCAAAAGAATCTTTTAGAGAATTTAATTGCTTGATTAAGGTAGAACATTTAATGTGTCTTTTGATTAACTTAGAGAATTTAATGTGTGTTTTTAGGAATGGTGACCCTAAGGGTCTTGTTATAAGGTTAATGGGCTTTTTAAAATAATATACAATATTAACTTGGAACTTGGCCTTCTTGTGGCTGAAATTCCACTAAACATGAAACATTTCTTAATAAATTATAGTTTAAGTAACCTAAATATCAAGCTCACATAAAAATTTTCTTAATCATGTATAAAGGTTAAGACTTTGTAATCCATGTGTTTGACCTAATTTGGCTTTCTATTGTTAAACATACGACCGATCGATCATTAATGTGGGAATAGATATAATATTACAAAAATAAATATTTCTTTTCATTTGTTGGTTGTAAAGAAAACTAAGAGAAGAAAGTATAATTATGCTAAATGACTTTTATTTCTTTTTAATAATAAATAATTGAAACAATCAATAGATTTATTATTCCGATACTCTTTATCTATTTAATTTAAGAAAATTTGACTCGGTGTTTTTCCTTCTGAATTAAATAGTAAAAAAATGGTTTTTTATATTTATTTTAGTTTGCTCGTTTCGTTTGAGCTCATTTCTACGTTAACTATGTGACGTAGGGTGGATATAGTTAGTTATAGATATCCAGCTATCATCTTTTTATAAGTTGAAAAAATATATCCAGCTATATTGACTTATTATAATTGTGTTTGATTATTTACAAATTTACAGTTTGGACATTATGATTATATAAATTTATTTTTAAATAAAAATCTCTTCAAACCAAGTAATTAAAAATATAATAAAATTTTACTATAAAATTAACAACTCAAATTAAAAGTATATTTTATTTTTATTTTAATCGAACAATTTTTAACAACTAGTACACTTTAAAAAAATATAAACAAATATAAAAAAAAAGGTTAAATGACTTATTTCATTTTTTTTTTTTTTTGTATCGGACAAAATTCAGAAGTTTTGGTATCCAATTTTGACGACATATCTAGAATGCATTAAGGTCAGAAAAAGATTAACAAGCTTAAGTAGTACAAAAACATTAAGTAATATGTTCTTAATCATGATTCAAACGCTAATCTGACCCCGTAATAATAGACTCATGATAAACATATAAATAGTCACAATTTTTTAGAAGAAATGTATGTCATTATTGTACATTAATTGCACCACTGAGCATCGAACACTAAATACTTACTTGAGCGTTGAAACACTTTTTGTAGGTAGGGTTATAGCACATTTTCTAAGTGTCCTCCCGACCGAAAACACACGAAGAAAATGAGAGCTTAATTGAAGTGAAGGAGTGATGGAGGAAGAGAGGATGAAACAGTTTGATTCGTTCAATACAAGAAGAAAGGTGAACCGACCGACAAAAGCACACATCAGCAGGTAGAAATTCTTTTAGTCCCTTTTTATACTAGAACATTTTCAATTTCATTTTACTGTTTAATTTAATTTAATTGTATTTTATTTTATTTTATTTTAATTCAGAAAGAGTACATATCATTTTTTTCTCCTAAATTAATGTTAATCTCCTTAAGAAAGTCACAATGAGACACAACAGGTGAAAAAATGCAGCAAGTTGGGAGATTAGTAATACAGAAAAAAGTTGACGTCTTTCAAAATTGTGTCTCAAATTGTGGTTCAAAAGCTATGTGGATTTATTTTAGCCAAAAAGCTAAAATTTTAAATAGAATTGAGATCAAGATAAAATTTTAAAAAGTAGTAAGACAAAATTAGAAAAAAATAATAAATAAAGGAGTTGAATATGATGGCTGAGTATACAAAATAGTTCCTAATTTATATATTCTTTAAAGAGGGTTGAATAGTATGGAGAGAAATAGTATCTACATCACCAAGAAGGCATGAATTGATGTTTTAAAATTTTTGGAAAGATTAACAGACCTTTGACATCATTTTTTGAATAAATCAATTTTGAAGATTTTAGTTTATAAAAAATAAACCAAGAAATAAATAAAGACTAAAAATAAAAGATAAGGATGAAATGAATGCTATGAAATTTTTTATAATAATTTATTCTTCCTAAATAAATTTACGTAGAGTTGTAACCACCTTAACATCAAAGGGAATGGTATCATTTTCTTGACAAAACTCGATTATAACATTTCACTTGTAAAAGATGGAATCACTTAAACTCTTGAAACCCAATGAAGAGATATACAAACTTGCATGTGAAAATCGACTACAAATAAACAAGAAAAAGTGACAAATCTTCCAAAAGATTAAGAGCAATTAAAAAAAATTAAAGATATCACTAAAGTACCTTGAATGAGAATTTTTCACAAAAAGATTGACCATAGTTTCTTTCAAAGGTTCTTGTAATGTTCATCGAAGCAAAAGAGTGTATAGAATGTTTGTGAGCAAGTGTAATTGACACCTTCAATAAAGCAAAAGCATTTTATATAAAAATGATTGTGTGTTGTTTTAATCTACAAATTATAAAGATAACCTTTTGCTTCTCAAAACACAACTTGAATAATCTAATCGATTATTATGAGAAATAATTAATTAAATGCAAACTTTGTAACTCCAACAAGTTTGATGTAATCGGTTATAATATTAATTAAACTTTTTCATTGTTGAATATGGAAATATAGTAATAAATATCTAATTAGTTATTTAGGTGATAGTCAATTGCTAGCAAACTTTTGTTTTAAACCAAGTTTCAAGTAATCCATTATTACTAATGATTATTAGCAAATTCACTTATATAATAATTGCTTTATAATAAATGATTAATAAGTTCTTAAAGTAATTTTAGAAAGAGCTTTTATAAAGTTTAAATTTAAAATAAAAGGTAATTTAGTATGACGCATAATCTAACATGAATATATTTATGTATGTAAATCACGTATGAAAGCAATACTACACAATATATTAACAGTACAAGAAAATTATGAAATAGAAACTAATTTTTAGAGACCAAAATAATTAGCTGCAATAGTAACTAAATTATATACCATTTTAGAAACTAAAAAAAAATTGTTTTCTAAATTAATTTCTATTATTGTTAAATAGTTTCTAAATTTGTATCTAATTAGCCACCAAGGTTTTAACTACAAATTATTTAGTTTCTAATTTTGTATCTAATTAGTTCCATTGTTTTTCATAGAACAAGATTTAATCATTTGACTACATTGTCATCAACTTTTAGATAATTGATTTGTGAACAACTCTTTACATATAAACTCAAACAACACATCGATATTTTATTTTCGTGATGTCTTCCTAGTCTTTGTAATCTTGCACTTGTTTAACCTTTTGAGACAACTTAATCAATGTGCATGTGTGTTGGAGTACTATTTTTCTTAATTGAACGAGGTGTATTTATAACATTGTTGAAGTTGCAAGTTAGTTCCATAAGAGAGTTGAATAGAAATATTAAAATACTTTTACTTATCATGGGAGTCTATGATGGTTTTATAAATATTTTCACAATCCTTTTTAGAAGGGAGTAATCGAAAAATAATGCACAAATAAAAGTGTTACATTAATAATATAGAATTTTACTATTTCATCCAAACAAGGTTTGGTCCAGTTATCTTAACAAGAATGAACTTCACTATTCAAAATAAATTATAAGTCTTATTATTGTCATTTCTAGCTTGCAACAAACACATAAGACCTCTCTAGGTAAAGCATATAAAGTATTTTTACGATATCTACTAAACTCCCCCTGAGTTTAGCAACGAGTATATAATGTCTCTATAGACTAAGTACACAAAACCTCTATAGGTTATACAATAATAGAATATTTTAAATAAAATTTTCACATGCTCTATAGTAGATATGAAATATGCACTTTCTTTGCTTCATAAAAAAAACTTTATACACTCGTGAAGGATTTACAATTCAATCTCTCTCTCTATATATATATATAACTTAACATTCTAGCACTTATGGCCTATAACATTTTTTCCATAAAAATGTAAAATTGATAAATTTTCTTGAGACTTCTTATTTTCTTGCATGATGGTGTTTTCCTTATATGGGTGTCCAAAAAGACCATTGGAGATTGTGTTCTTTAGAGTCATCATTTGTTAGAGCTTTCCTAGAGAGTCATGACTTTCTACTAACATCTTCTAACATGTGGTACTTTAAGGTGGTTGGAATAAACTTATTTATCTTTGTGAATGTCTTTGTATCACTAGCAAACCAAAAAATTGTTTTTTTCATGTTTATAGTTTGTGCTTTTGTTAACATCTTCATAAGATAGTTGTTGTTTGTCAACTTTAAATAGTAGAAGATATGGAATCTCAAGGATATGTCTAGTGTAGAGCCTTTTTGAGGTTGCATCTATTCTACTCTACTTGAGTCATATAAAGATTGAGACTTGTATAAGAGTCATTTATTGTTTGACGCTCCAATAAAGTTGTCTAGCCTTGGTTCTTTTCAAAGAGTCTTTTGTTCTTCATATCGTAGTGTGTATAGTGCTACATTCATCTATATACTTCAAAACATATTTGTTGGGTTTAATAGTGTCAAAGTTCAAGAGGGGGGGTGAATTGACCTTTTAAATCTTTCTCGCAGAAAGAGTGTTTAACACAGTTTACAGAAAATAAATCGATTTATGTGAAAATGAACAGATTTATTTTGGCACTGTTTGTGTTTGAAAAGCGTTTATACAGCAAGGTTAATCACAAGATTATGCAGATAGATTTTCCAGATGCACACAC